>Ga0065704_10070159_pt1 | contig 207348 bp, 198 predicted proteins | sample SwiRhicommuniRL2_FD_59091 | JGI IMG/M metagenome (GOLD analysis project Ga0065704, IMG submission 59091) | Switchgrass rhizosphere bacterial communities from Rose Lake, Michigan, USA - RL2 v2 (version 2) | ecosystem: Host-associated > Plants > Roots > Rhizosphere > Soil | place: East Lansing, MI
ATGTAAAGGCAGGGCAGATCAAAGCCAGCCTGCAACTAGGCATCGGCATAGCGGATGGCACCTATATGCTGAGCATAGTAACCGAAGGACATGCTTACAGAACCAACTTCGTGGTACTGACTAAGTAGCGTAATAAGTATTTTGAGTAATAAGGCCTGCTATATGCAGGCCTTATTTTATACAAATGTGTAAACTTATTTCTTTTGTTGGTGTGTTTTTCGTACTAAAATGGGTGGAATATCTATTTTATTATACTTTTGTTTAGATTTTATTTGTACAATTGTTTAGTTTGAGTAACTTGCTGATAAATCGAATGGTTTATGAGCAAGAACAGAAAACCCGATAATGTCTTTCGCTCCGGTTCGCAACCAGTGCTCATGTATGTGGATATGAATAGCTACTTCGCCAGTTGTGAGCAGCAAGACTTTCCCGAGCTGCGTGGCAAGCCTATAGGTGTGCTTACCCATGATAGCCCCTATGCATGCATCATAGCCCCCTCTGCCGAGGCAAAGAAATATGGAGTGAAAACAGGTATGCGTTTGAACGAAGGGCGGAAACTTTGTCCGCATATCATACCTACACTTACCCGCCCATACCGTTATCGCCAGAGGCATGTGGAAATAATGGAGGTACTGGCGCAGCATTGCGATGCCGGCAATATTATGGCCAAGAGTATTGATGAAGCAGTCATCAACCTGACATCATATAAACTGTTCTACAGCGATTTTACTAACCTGGCCTTGCGCATAAAAGAAGGCATCAGGAAAAAATGCGGTGAGTTTATTAAATGCTCTATTGGCATAGCACCCAATACATTTCTGGCTAAGCTGGCTACGGAGATAGAAAAGCCCGATGGCCTGATACAGATAACGCCGGATAACATAGACCATTACCTGGGGCAGATGACACTAACAGATTTACCTGGTATAGCCCGAAGTAATGAGCGCCGCCTTAAAGCAGTAGGTATAAATAGCCCGTTGGAAATGCGCCATGCTTCGGAGTCTCTGCTGCGTAAAGCTTTTGGTGGGGTGGTGGGGCACTACTGGCATGCCCGTCTCAACTTCAGGGAGATAGATTGGCACGAGAGTGATTATAAAGGCATGAGCGCTACACGTACTATTGGTGCTGAGCAGCGTGCATCAAAACAATCGCTTGAGTCGTTATTGGTTTCGCTATGCACCCGCCTTGAGCAGCGGCTGGTGAAGCAGGATGTGTTTTGCCGTAATATCAGTTTCTTTATTCGCTATAATGATAATACAGGATGGGATACCAATCTGGTAGTGCAGCAGCCTTTGCAGGATGCTATGGATATGCGCAGGCATATTGTAGAGCGCATGATGCATTTTGAACAAACACATGGCGCTGAAGTGTTGAACAATAAAGCAGTGCAGATGGGCGTAAACATTGCTGACTTTACGCCTACTACTCATATACAGGGCAATCTTTTTGATAATACACTGCAGGCTACAAAAGCACGCAAAGCGATGTATGCACTGAAGGATAAGTATGGGAAGAACATAGTGCGTAAGGCATCGGAAACCGTTAGCCCCAATGAGATGGTGGATGCCATAGGCTTTGGATCGGTGAAGGATTTGTACCAGGGAGATAATTTCAATAAATACCTATTAGAAGAAGATAAAAGAAAATAAACCATGATAAACCAGGGAGCCGATGAACGGTTCGATAAGGGGAGAGGGGCACAGTACAACCCTAAAAACAGATTCCTGAAAGGCCAGTATTTGCAAGAGCATGTAGAAGCGATAGACGACTGGGAGCAAGAGGTGCGGAAAACGGAATACATATATGACGAGAGTAAAACGCTGGTAAATAAAGTGACCAGCCCCGATGTAGGCATGATGTACTCTGCCAACCCATACCAGGGGTGCGAGCATGGATGTATCTATTGCTACGCCCGCAACTCTCACGAGTATTGGGGCTACAGCGCCGGGATAGATTTTGAAAGCCGTATAGTGGTAAAAAAGAACGCACCGGAGCTGCTGAAGAAATTCTTTGAAAATCCTAATTGGGAGCCTGCGGTCATATCGCTATCGGGCAATACCGATTGCTACCAGCCTATAGAACGTAAGATGCGCATCACACGCAAGCTGCTGGAGATATGCCTGGAGTTTCGCAATCCTGTTGGGCTGCTGAGTAAGAATGCTCTTGTGTTGCGCGATCTTGATGTGATACAGGAATTGAATAAGTTTAACCTGGTGCGGGTGTTCTCTTCCATCACTTCGCTGGATGAAGACCTGCGCCGGAAGCTGGAACCACGCACGGCATCCTACAGCGCCAGACTTAAAGTTGTAGAGACCTTTGCGAATGCTGGTGTGCCCGTAGGGATCATGAATGCCCCATTGATACCCGGGTTGAACGATATGCATATGCATGATGTGTTGAAAGCTGCATCGGAGGCGGGCGCTAGATGGGCGGGCTATACAGTAGTGCGGCTGAATGGCGCTATCGGCCCCATCTTTAAAGACTGGCTGTATAAAGCTTTTCCCGACAGAGCAGATAAAGTATGGAACCAGATATGTGCCTGCCACGAAGGGAAAGTGAATGATAGCCGTTTCAGCAACCGCATAGTAGGCGATGGGAAGTTTGCTGAGCTGATACGAACACAGTTTAAGCTATACTGCCGCAAGTATGGCCTTAACCAAACAGAAATGAAATGGAATACCTCTGACTTCAGACGGATAAAGAAGAATCAACTACCCTTGTTTTAGTTACTGTTGTAGGCGTTGTACACATTCCACACCCAGAAGATAAAAGGGATGAAGGAGAGTATGATGGTCCACGCAAATAGAAAGGCAGTGATACCACACACTATGAAAAAGAACAGCGCACTAAAAATATGCCCTTTAATAAGCTGCCCTAACCCTGGTATGAAAAATGAGATAAGAGCAGGTACGCCGTGCTTTTGTTTCATGATGAGTAAAATTAAATCATCTGCAATTGTCAGTAAAATCTATTTACAGATAAGATGATATGAATTATACAACTGAGTTTTACCAGTAAATTGCCCCCTCAAAACATACAGAACTATGATACAACTGAACGAATTATTACTGGAAGAGATAAGGTATGAAGGCGATAATACACGCAAAATGCTTAAGGCTATACCTGATGGCCAATTTAGCTGGAAACCTCATGAGAGATCTTCTGCACTTAGCAAGCTGGCATCGCATGTGGCGGAATTGCCGCAGTTTGTAGGTAAGATACTTGCGGTAGATGAAATGGATATGGCAACAGATGCGCTTGACCGCAGGATATGCGAAACCAGCGAAGAGTTGCTGAGTTACTATGGTGAGAAATTGGCAGGCGCACTTGAGGCTATAAAAGTAGCTACCAATGAGCAACTGATGCAACAATGGCTATTCAGGCGTGGTGAGCATGTTATTCTGAAAGGTAGCAGGTATAATGCTATTCGCAGTTTTATGCTCAATCACAACATCCACCACCGTGGGCAGTTGAGTGTGTACCTGCGTTTGTTAGACGTACCTGTGCCGGGCATTTATGGTCCATCGGCTGATGATCATATAGCAAGGCAGAAGGCGGCAAACGCTTCGTGATAAAAATAAAGCCTGTACCGTCTTGGTACAGGCTTTATTTTTATTAATGGTTTTATGTTAGTCTTTCTTTGGTTCTGCTGTTTTCTTCCATGTGTCGTCTACAGTTACCGCTTTGTCTATGTCTTCAGCAAAAGAGGTAAGAAAAGCAGGGCCGAAGTTGGCGTTACGGATCTTTTTGGTTTTACTGCCCATTTTGATCTCGTAAGTGATGCCGGGAAGATCAGCTACCATCATTTTATAAGTATCCTGGCAGGTGTCAACCCTGTAAGTTTCAAACTCTTTGAAGATAGCAGCTACTTTGCTAGCTCCGATGTTAGATACATACGTGCCGGCGTATTTTGTATTACGTTTGCCTGTGTACGTTACAGCGCCGTCTTTAGACAATTCAATGGTGTATACGGGGCAGGTGCCAAAACAAGCGCCTCGGCTCATGCTGATATAGCTGATAGCGCCGGTAATCATTTTGTCATTAGCGCCTGTGGCTTCCATTTTGCCGGTTGTTGCTTTGGTAGCTTTTGTACTGCTTTTAGTTGTGGTCTTCTTTTGTTGTGCGCAGGCGGTAACTCCGAGTGCTATTATCAGGGCCAGGCCCAATACTTTTTTCATTGTTTGTCTATATTTACGAAGGTCAAAGATAAAGAACCAATTATAAACCTGAAGTGCAAATATGCTGCCAGTTGTAAGTAATGAAGAATTATACCACCGTATTGCTTTAACATTTGTAAAAGATGTAGGGCCTGTGCGTGCCCGCAAACTAATAGAAGAATTTGGTACTGCCGTAAATGTGTTTGGTGCATCAGCTAAGGAGTTGAAGCGCATTGATGGCATAACGGAAACCCGTGTGAAAGGGTTTAAAGCAGCTGAGGTATTTGAGCAGGCAGAGAAAGAATTAACATTTGCTGCAAAGCATGGCGTATCAGTACTGTGGTACGAAGAGGATAACTATCCTCAGCGACTGAAGAACTGTGCTGATGCACCGTTGCTATTGTTCTACCGAGGTACGGCTGACCTGAATGCCGCACGTATAGCTGCCGTGATAGGTACCAGAAAGTATACAGACTATGGGCAGCGGCTTACGGAAGGTTTGATAAAAGACCTTGAGCAGCATCCTGATGTGCTGATAGTAAGCGGGCTAGCGCATGGCATAGATACTATTGCGCATAAACAAGCGGTAGCGTCTGGCTTGCCTACAGTAGGTGTATTAGGCCACGGGCTGGATAGGATATACCCCGCAACTAACAAAGCGCTGGCTAAAGAGATGCTGCTGAATGGAGGATTGCTGGCAGAGTTTCCATCGGGTACATTGCCTGATAGAACGAACTTCCCCATGCGGAACCGTATAGTAGCTGGCATAAGCGATGTGACAGTAGTAGTAGAGAGCGATATAAAAGGTGGCGCCATGATAACAGCCCGTGTTGCCAGCGGGTACAATAGAGATGTGGCTGCTTTCCCGGGTAGGGTGTACGATAATAAATCATCGGGCTGCAATGCACTGATACGCACCAACACCGCTGCTATGATAACTTGTGCTGACGACCTGCTGGAGATGATGAACTGGAACAAGGAGAAAAAAGCAAAGCCGGTACAGAAACAACTCTTCCTGCAACTGAGCGCAGATGAGCAAAAGCTAATTGATGTGCTGCAGACTAAAGACTCGGTGCATGCAGATGAATTATTGCATGTTACGGGTTTATCTAACTCTCAATTAGCAGCTGTGTTATTGCAATTGGAGATGCAGGGGCTGGTTAAAGCTTTGCCGGGCAAGCATTACCGCACCGACTATTAAACAAAATAGCTGCACTATGGCAGCTATTTTAAAAGTTGTTTTAGGTACTAACTATACCAGTTCGCCTTCCAGATCGTAATCGTAGGCTTTTGCAATACGCACGTTCACGAAATCGCCGATAGGCAATACTTTGTCGGTATTGATGATGACCTCGTTGTCCACCTCCACGCTATCGAACTCGGTACGGGCAAGGTAACGGCCGGCTTCCAGTTTGTCTACCATCACTTTGTATTCTTTGCCTACCATTTCCTGGTTCTTCTCGTACGATATCTCTTGTTGCGTTTCTATGATTTCCTGCGCACGTGCTTCTTTTTCTTCATCAGGTATATTGTCTTCCAGATCGTGGGCTGAAGTGTTCTCTTCGTGAGAGTAGGTGAAGATACCTACGCGTTCGAGGCGCACATCTTCGAGGAATTGTTTCAGTTGGTCTACATCATCCCTTGTCTCGCCCGGGAAACCGGCGATAAGGGTACTGCGTATAGCTATGCCAGGCACTTTATCGCGGATGGCAGCTACAAGGTCATATATCTCCTGTGTCTCCATCTGGCGCTTCATCGCCTTCAGCATATGGTTAGATATGTGCTGAAGCGGCATGTCGAGATAGTTGCAGATGTTATCGCGCTCACGCATTACATCCAATATGTCCATCGGGAATTTGGATGGGTATGCATAATGCAGGCGTATCCAGGTGAGGCCCGGTACATCTGATAAATGCTTCAGCAATTCAGACAGTGCACGTTTTTTATAGATGTCGAGGCCGTAGTAGGTAAGTTCCTGAGCTATGAGCATTACCTCTTTAACACCCATGCTCACCAGTTTCTTAGCCTCGGCTACTACTTCTTCTATAGTTTTAGACACATGGCCACCACGCATAAGTGGTATGGCGCAGAAAGAGCAGGTGCGGTTGCAGCCTTCAGATATTTTCAGGTATGCGTAGTGCTTTGGTGTTGCCAGCAGGCGCTCACCCAGCAGTTCCTGCTTATAGTCGGCATTAAACTGTTTCAGTATCAAAGGCAGTTCCATAGTACCAAACCATGCATCTACCTCTGGTATAGACGAAAGCAAGTCGTGACGGTAGCGCTCACTGAGGCAGCCTGTTACATATACTTTGTCCAGTTTACCTTCTTTCTTCAGTTCTACCTGCTCCAGTATCGTATTGATGCTTTCCTCTTTGGCCTTATCGATAAAGCCGCAGGTGTTTACTACTACTATATTGTGGTCGAGCTTGGTATTCTCGTGCAGCACTTTGATGCCATTGGCATTCAACTGACCGCTGAGTACCTCGCTATCCACCATGTTTTTGGAGCATCCAAGTGTTATGATGTTGACCTTATCTTTTTTTAGTTTTTTCGTCTTCACTATATCAGTATTTTATCACAACTATTTTTTGCGGAAGAATATGCGCAATGGCACACCACTGAATTTGAAATGGCCGCGCAGCTTGTTCTCCAGGAAGTTTCTGTACGATGTCTTCAACGCATCGGGGTGATTGGCGAAGAATGCGAATGCAGGTACCGCTGTAGGTATCTGGTTCACGAATTTGATCTTCACTGCAAGGCCACGAGCCATTGGTGGAGGGAAGTGGTTGATCTCCTTCAGCATAATATCATTCAGCTTACTGGTAGGGATGCGGCGCTTGCGGTTGTCATACACTTCCAGCGCTTTTTCCATACCCTGGAAGATACGCTTCTTCTCCTGTGCCGATATAAACATTACCGGTACATCAGTAAACGGTGCCAGCTTTTGTTTGATCTCTTTCTCGTAGTCACGAGCAGTGTTGGTCTCCTTGTTTTCAACAAGATCCCATTTGTTTATCAGCACTACTATGCCTTTACCTTTACGGGCCGCAAGGCTGAAGATGCTAACATCCTGAGCCGTTACACCTTGCGTGGCATCTACCACCAGCAAGCAAACATCAGCCTCGTCCATAGCGCGTATGGCGCGTATAACTGAATAGAACTCGAGGTTCTCATGCACGTTCTTTTTCTTGCGAAGACCTGCGGTGTCTATAAGTACAAACTCTTTACCAAACAGCTTGTAGTGTGTGTGTATAGTATCGCGCGTAGTGCCGGGAATGTTGGATACTATAGTACGCTCCTGGCCTATGAGTGCATTCAGCAGGGTAGACTTACCCGCGTTAGGCTGGCCTATGATAGCGAACTTAGGTATTTCATCTTCGTTGACTACTACTTCTTCACCTTCGTATTCTTCTTCTTCATAGTCCTCAGCTTCAAAATCCTCTTCGTACTGCTCACCATCTTCACTTTCTTCCTGCTCTTCGCCTACTTCCTCGTCCCAGTTCTCTTCTTCTTTAGTAGCCTCTTTCTCTTCGGTCTTAGCTTTCTTCTTGCGGATGATCGGCTTGTCGTGTTCTTCGGTAATGTGCGCTGTTATTTCATCCAGCAATTCACCCGTGCCGCTACCTGAGATAGAGGATATGAAAAATGTGTTCTCAAAGCCCATAGAGTAGAACTCTGTGGCATCTAGTGCACGTTGAGAATTATCTACTTTGTTAACCACCAGCAGTACAGGCGTTTTAGCGCGGCGCAGGATATCAGCCATTTCCGCATCCTGATCGGTAATACCAGTAGCGGTGTCGCATACAAAAAGCAGCAGATCAGATTCGTCAAGGGCAATAAGCACTTGCTTGCGTATCTCGCGCTCAAACACATCTTCTGAACGGGATACGAACCCACCTGTGTCTATTACGTTGAAAACCTTGCCATTCCAGTCGGCAATACCGTACTGGCGGTCGCGCGTTACGCCGCTTATATCATCTACTATCGCCTTGCGCTGCTCCAGCAACCTGTTGAATAAGGTTGATTTGCCCACGTTTGGCCTGCCTACTATTGCTACGGTAAATCCCGCCATAAATCAAAATTAGTTTGCAAAGGTACTATTATATATGCAGCTACAGGCATACATCTTACAGATTTTAGCATAACATAAGGCTATCGGCTATACTTTTGCAGTATGAATGAGCGGATAGAAAAACTGGAACAATTCCTGTCGCAATCGCCTGATGACTGTTTTCTGAACCATGCATTGGCGCTTGAGTATGTAAAGCTGGGCGAAGAAGAACAGGCGAAAGCACGATTTGAAAAGAACCTGCAATATGATGCAAGCTATGTAGCTACATACTATCATCTGGGCAAATTGTTGGAGCGCACAGGCGACCAGCAGGCGGCAATTGCTATATATGAAAAGGGTATGGAAACTGCTAAAGTTGCGAAGGATATGCATAGCTACAACGAATTACAAGGTGCTTACGAAGATCTGGTATACTAAATGCAATTGTTACAAAGGTTTATAGATAACTGGAAGCGCAAGCAATTTGCTGCGGCAGAAGAAACAGTATTGCTGGCTGTAAGTGGCGGTATTGATAGTATGGTGATGTGTAGGCTGTTTATGGATGCGGGTGTGCCGTTTTCAATAGCGCACTGCAATTACCAACTGCGTGGGGAGGCATCAGAACTGGATGAGCAGCATGTAAAGGAGTGGGGCAGTAAGCACAATATCACAGTCCATCACACCCGCTTCAATACGAAAGAGATATGTGCTGAATGGAAGAAGGGTACACAGGAAACTGCCCGCATGCTGCGCTATGAGTGGCTGGATGAAATACGCCAGCAAAATGGCTATAAAGCGATAGCGACAGCTCACCATGCCAATGATAATGCCGAAACCCTGCTGATGAACCTGTTTAAAGGAACGGGTATCAGTGGGCTACATGGTATAAAAGAAGTAAATGGAAATATCATCCGCCCGTTGCTATTTGCTACGCGTGAGGAAATAGCGAACTATGCAACCGAACAAGCTATTGCCTTTCGCGAAGATGAATCGAATAAGACCGATAACTATCTGCGTAATGCAGTGCGCCATCAACTGATACCTGTGGCAGATAAACTCTTCCCCAATGCGGTAGTGCAGCTGAATGAGAGTATAAGCCGCTTTGCACAAGCTGAGGAAATATATAACAGGGGCATAGATGCCGAACGTAAAAAACTCATAGAGCAGCGTGGACAAGATCATTACATATCGGTACTGAAGCTACAGAAGCGCAGCCCGCTCGAAACGATATGTTATGAACTATTCAAACCGTTTGGCTTTTCTCCGGAGCAGGTTGGTCAAATCATTAGGTTACTATCGTCTGATAGCGGTAAGTATGTAGCGTCATCAACCCACCGTGTGATACGCAACCGCAACTTTCTGGTAGTAACGGCTTCGAAGCCTGCCGAGGCTGATATGGTGCTGATAGAAGGTTTCCCCTGTACCGTAGAAGCTGGTGAGATTCATCTTCATTTCTCGCTGGTAAATAAGGATGTGCCAATATCTTCAGACAATCATATAGCTCATGTAGATATGAAGAATGTAGTGCTGCCGCTTACATTGCGTAAATGGCGTACCGGCGATTATTTCTACCCGCTGGGTATGGGCATGAAGAAAAAGAAGCTGAGCAAATACTTTAAAGACATAAAACTGGCCCTTCACGAAAAAGAACGTGTATGGGTGCTGGAAAGCAACAAGCACATAGTATGGGTGGCAGGTATGCGGCTGGATGAACGCTTTAAAGTGCAGGCCAACACAGCACAGGTGATGCGTGTAGAACTACGTACTAAAAATTAAAGCTGGGCTGCATAAGTTGCTGAAAGAAGTATAGGCCGTGTGTAGGCTCTATCACCGCTGCAAAAACAAAACCAAATATGGCCCCCCAGAAGTGAGCATTGTGGTTGATATTATCGCCACCGCGGCGCGACATGTATGCTGAATATATCAGGTAGCCAACGCCGGCTATAATACCCGGTATAGGAATGAACCAAAAGCGTATTATAGACCAGGGCATAAAGTAGATAGAGGCAAACAAAACCGATGCTACGCCACCCGATGCGCCAAGTGAGCGATAATACCCATCATTGCGGTGCTTGATAAATGATGGCAGCGATGATACTATAATACCCAGTAGGTACATAACTACGTACATCATCGGGCTGCTGAAAGCGCTGAATATATATTCAACATTTTGCCCAAAGAAGTATAGGGTGATCATGTTGAATATCAGGTGCGGCCAGTCCGCATGTATAAAACCGGATGTAAGTAGCCTGTAATACTCGGTGGGGCTATCCATACGTTTGGGCCACATGATGAGTTTTTGGTAGAGGTTCTCGTTGTTGAAGGTGATGGCAGACAGTGCGAATGTAATGGCGAGTATAATGAGTGTGTATGTCATGATTGTAGCAGCAACGAAAATAAGGGATTATACATGATGGTAGGGCGAATTGTTCAAAATGCTGAAGGAGCGGTACACTTGTTCGGCAAGTATCAGACGCACCAGCTGATGGGGGAATACAAGCGGGGAGAGTGACCATACCTGCTTTGCCTGTTTGCGTACATTGTCTGTTACGCCAAATGCTCCGCCCACTAATAGCACCAATGTTTTTGTGCCCCTGTTCATCAGCTCCTGCATTTGCTGCGACCACTGTATGGAGTTATGCATTTTGCCGCGCTCGTCAAGCAATATCAGGTAGTGACTTGGTTGAAGCCGTTTTAGTATTAGTTCTTCTTCTTGCTGTTTAGCACGCTCTACATCGGTAGTGGCGGCTTTTTTGGGGAGTTGTAATACTACCAACTCAACCGGGCAGTAAGGCTTAGTTTTTTGAAAATAGTAATTCAACCCTTCTTGTATAAAGGCATCACTTTCTTTACCTACCGACCAGATTTCAATATTCATATATCGTGCTGAAAACGACTGCCAAAGTACATTTTTATGAGCATTGGCTGGGGTTTCAGCATTATTTTTAAAAACTGTTTTGCAGAATTGCATGGAATACCTATCTTTGCAATCCCAAACGGGGAATGGCTGCGTAGCTCAACTGAATAGAGCATCTGACTACGGATCAGAAGGTTTCAGGTTTGAATCCTGACGCGGTCACTGAAAAGGAACTTCAAAAGAAGTTCCTTTTTTACTTTCAGCCATATACTAGCACAAAGAAATAGTGTATTTTTCTGATGTTATGAATACCCATTCATCCCACTGCCTGAATTGTGAGCAGCCACTCGCTGGTAACTACTGCGCTAACTGCGGCCAGAAGGCAGCAACTCATCGCCTGTCTATAAAACATTTTGTGGAGCATGATGTGATACATGGCATCTGGCATGTAGATAGGGGTATATTATACACCTTAAAACATGTACTTACCAGGCCCGGTCACTTGGCCAGAGAATATGTAGCAGGCAAGCGTATGGGGCATTTCAGCCTGGTGACAATGTTGTTGCTATTGGTCGGTTTGTTTCTTTTTCTGATGTCTTTGCAGCACATGAAATTGCCTGATATTCGTATCGGTATTGTAGGCACTGATATCACTAAAGGGTCCAATCCTCTTGTTGAAGTCATCAGCAAGTATTCAAAATGGGCTTTGCTGATCTCTGTGCCTATTATGGGGAAGATAAGCATGGATATTTTTAAGCGATTGAAATATAACTATGCTGAACACCTGGTAATGAGCGGTTATTTCTTTACCGGTATAGTTTGCATTCTTATAGTTTTTGCTCTACTATACCTGGTGCCGGGTATTATTGGCTGGCCTATGTTTGTGGTTGAGCTGGTGGCGATTGTCGCTTATATGTTTGTAGCATACAAGCAGGTATTGGCTGGCAGCATCAGTATAGGAAGGTTATTATTCAATATGCTTTTGTATTTCCTTGCATATCTGGGCTACATGGCCGGTATATTATTTGCCGTAGTAATGGTATATATGATGCTCTAGATATTACGCAGATGTAAAATAAAAAGGGTACTCTTTAGTACCCTTTTTATTTTACAATGAAAGTAAGACTAGTACTGAAAAGCCCTGTAGGAGTTGTCGTCAAGTTTTTTCTCAAAAACAACAGCACCGGTATTGGCATTTATACGCCAGATATAAGGCTGGCTACCACCACCTACCAGGTAGTCGTTACCAATTTTTTGCACCGATCCCATGAATTGGCAAAACAGTGGTACGCTGGTTTCTTTAAACCCTGTAATGGTATGCGTAGTTTCGTTTATGGTGTACTCAACAATGCGGGTGCTGTTGCGCAAGGTAGTAAAGCCATTGTCGAATAACAGGATCGTATTGTCGTTAATGTAAGTAGCATGGTGCTGCCTGAGAAACTTTTGATTATCGGTCATTAGGAAGTCGCTATTAGTACCACCAAGGCGCCATATAATATCACCTGTTTTTCTGTCTATCTTCAATACCTGATCGGTATTGCGGAATGATGCTATGATATTATTGTCTTTAGGATCAATAGACATAGAGTTGATGTGCGCGTAGTCGTTTGCAACAGCAGATTGGCCATAGAAATTACTTTCTACACTGGTGCGATAAAGCTCGGGGTAGTTTGTGCCATCCCATTCCCAGATCACTTTGCCATTTTTTACTTCCTGTATGATGGGTGCTACAACTTCACAGTCCTGCATCGGGTAAAGATCGGCTGGTATGTTGTTCACGGCTTTCTCATAGTATGCCATTGATATGAAATGGTCTTCACCCAGCAGTATGAAATCGTGTCCATCCAATGCATTGGCGTTGTTGAGCGTGCGATCGGCATGCGGTAGTAGGTAGAACCTGTTAAGCTCGTTCAGGTCCTGATCCAGCAAAACTGCGGGTCCTGGTATATAACCTATCCCGGGTATTTTATCAGCTTTCTCCTCAAACTGTATATATGTATAATACAGTTTGCCGCCTATCACCCAGCGCTGAAAGTTAACTGCTGCAGTAGAAAGGCCTTTTCTTTTTAAAACATTGCCTTCGTAGTCCATCACTAGTAGTTCGCCTTTGTTGAAGCTGAGCGCTGGTTGTGAAGGGAAAGGCGCTGCAAGCATTTCTTTTCTGTAAACGATTGGCTCTTGTGTTGTGTCTTTTTTACACGAAGATGAAAATAGTAAGGTGGCAGACAGTAGCATAGCTACGCCTCGCCAATGGCGCGAAAGTAGAACCATAGTTTTCATTTTAGTTGCTGCAAATATATGGCTTTGAAATCTCTGGAATCCTTGCTGGTATTGGTTTTCCATATGTATAAAAGCAATGATGTATTTTAGCGGTAAGTATGTTTGCAATAACGATAAAGTATGCCTTAAATAGACTATGCGTTTACGCCTGTGTTACAGTGATGATAGCGCTATTTTCTACGTCGATTGAAGTGAAGGCGCAGTCTGTAGAAAAAGATCACCGTATACTCATTGTATTAGACGGCTCTGCAGCAATGAAGCAAACATTAGCAAATAATAGCAGGTTTGCTACGGCGGATGCATTTATTACAACCTTGGTAGATAGCTTGTACAAAAAGAATAATGAAGTGGCATTTGGCCTACGCTTGTTTGGGCAACAGTACGATGAAAATAAAAATATTTGTAATGATAGCAGGCGCGAGGTAAACTTCAGCAAAGACAATCTAGGGCAGGTTTCACTGAGGCTCAAAGATCTGCAGCCCAAAGGTAAAGGTGCAGTAGCTTTTGCTGTTACCGAGGCATTAAAGCATGACCTACCCGACACCTCGCTATACAACTATAGTATTATACTGGTGAAAACCAACGCGCAGAACTGCAATGATGATGTGTGCCATGCTTTTAAGACTGTAGGTGATGGAGTGAAGCTATATCGTAAGTTTCTCATCAATCTACCTGCATATTCAGGTAGTGGCGCTGAGTGTTTCGACAAGGCTTTTGAAATGAATACCACAACTGATATTGCAGGCATAGTAGAGTATATCGTAAAGCAGTACCCCCGCAGGCAGCGTGTAATTGTTAGCAACTATGGCACAGGCAACCGTAAGAGGATGGAAGAAGTGTATGTGCCACCTGTAAAAACAGTGGTGGCTCCTAAACCTGTAGAGCAACCTGTGCAAGTAGCTGTGGCAGCTGATACGATACCACCCGCACCAAAAGAAAGTAAAGTAGAGATACGAAAGGGCTCGCGCATAAGTATGGAAGATCCTGAGAAATTTGGTGTGCTGCGTTTATGGAACACTGATCTTACTGTTAGTATCAATATATACAAGTCGCTGGGCAAGGGTGATTACAAATTGATAGAATCAATGTTCCCCGTAGGTTTAGATCAGGCCATACTGAAACTTGAGCCCGGGGAGTATAAGCTTGTTTATTCAATAGGTATCAATAATAGTATCAATCGTTTCTTTGATATAGTAGAGCAAAAGGTAACTGAGATATCGTTCAGATAGCTTGTGGCTATCGTATTGGGACGGTATCTTTATGCGCTATGTTTTTCATTTTATCCAAATTGCTGGCCTATTTCATTTATCCACTCAGTTGGGTACTTGCCATGGCGTTGTGTGCTGTAATATTTAAGCGTAAGCGCAAGTTTTTTGGTGTTGCGGCAGTTGTGGTATTTCTTGTGTTTAGCAATGGTGCACTGCTCAACCAGGTAGCTTCCATGTGGGATTACGCCCCTGCCAAGCTGCCTCAAGACCGCCAGTATAGCACTGCAATATTATTAGGTGGCTTTATTGGTATGGATAAAAATGGTGATGGTGTATTTAACCAATCTTGCGACCGGTTTATACAGGCGGTAAAGCTGTATAAAACCGGGGTAGTGAAGAAAATATTGATCACAGGGGGTAGTGGTACTATTGCCGAGCAGCCGCTCAGGTATAGTAGTTGGGTAAAAGGGCAGATGATACAATGCGGCGTACCTGCGCAAGATATTTTAGTAGAAGATGAGTCTCGCAATACATTCGAAAATGCCTCAATGTCTAAGCCTATATTACAAAAGGAACACCTGCAGCCGCCATATGTGTTGATCACATCGGGTTATCACATGCGCCGCTCGGTGTGGGTATTTGAGCAAGAACAGCTACCGGTTGTGCCTTTTCCTGCGCATTATATAGCCGGCCGTAGCGGTTTTGGCTTTGCTCATTTTCTGCCTCATGCCAGCACAATGGATGCATGGAATATATACATCAAAGAGATGGTAGGGTATTACGTATATAAAATGAAAGTGGCGCTTAAATAGATTTTTTTGCTGCGGATGCAAAAAATAGGCGGAGGCTTGTTATTTTTGATGCCAAATCTCGCGCTTTTGAAGACCCTGCTCGATAAAGACCAACTTCATATCACGCTGCAGCGGTTAGCTCATCAATTGGTAGAAAACCATCTTGACTTTAAGGATACCGCTATCATTGGCATACAACCTCGTGGCATATGGCTATCGGAGCGTATCGCCGGGTTGGTGAAGCAGATCACCAAGCAGAAAAATATTGCATACGGTAAGCTTGATATTACTTTTTACAGGGATGATGTGCACCAGAGTAGCGGTAGCTTGCAGGAACCATCGCATACCGATATCGGTTTCAGCATTGAAGGCCGCAGGGTAGTTTTGATAGATGATGTACTGCATACTGGCCGTACCATACGCTCGGCAATGGATGCGCTGATAGATTTTGGCAGGCCTAAGAATGTAGAGTTGATGGTGCTGATAGACAGGCGCTACAGTCGTGAGTTGCCTATACAGCCCGACTATGTAGGCCAAACGGTAGACACTATCATAACACAGAAGGTAAAAGTATACTGGCAGGAAAAGGACAAGAAGGACGAAGTAGTGCTGATCGATTAATAAAATATAAAAACGTACATGTCGCTATCGGTGAAACATTTACTGGGTATAAAGGATCTTCCGGCGGAGGATATACAACGTATTTTACTCACTGCAGATAATTTCAAACAGGTGCTGAACCGCCCGATAAAAAAGGTGCCGGCCCTGCGCGATACGACAGTTGCCAATGTTTTCTTCGAAAACTCAACACGCACCCGTATATCGTTTGAGCTTGCCCAGAAAAGGCTGAGTGCCGATGTGGTGAACTTCTCGGCATCAGGTTCATCGGTATCGAAAGGAGAAACCCTGATTGATACCGTAAACAATATCCTGTCCATGAAAGTGGATATGGTGGTAATGCGCCACTCTGCCAGCGGTGCTCCGTGGTTTCTGGCCAATCATATAGACGCCAGCATCATCAACGCTGGCGATGGTATTAACGAGCACCCTACACAAGCCCTGCTGGATGCATACTCGATACGCGAACGCCTGGGCGAGGTGAAAGGTAAAAGGGTGGTACTTGTAGGTGATATCATGCACTCCCGCGTAGCACTCAGCAATATCTTCTGCCTGCAAAAACTAGGGGCAGAAGTAATGGTGGCTGGCCCGCCCACACTTATACCCAAGCACATACAAGACCTGGGTGTAAAGGTGGAATACAACGTGAAAAAAGCCCTTGAGTGGTGCGATGTAGCTAATATACTACGTATACAGCTTGAGCGTCAACATAAGCCACTGTTCTCAACGTTGCGCGAATATGCCCTGTTCTACGGTGTGAATAAGCAGATGCTGGACAGCCTGAAAAAGAACATCGTTATCATGCACCCCGGGCCAATTAACAGGGGGGTAGAGATAAGCTCTGATGTGGCTGATAGTAAACAGTCTATCATTCTCGACCAGGTAGAAAATGGTGTAGCCGTGCGCATGGCTGTTATTTATCTCCTGTCGGGCAAAGGCGAATTTGCTGAATAATCCCGCACATACAGGTCGTAATTAGAGAAAGAAGTTTTCACTTTATAGCCCAGCCTCGCAAGGCAAATGCTAAAATTGCCTGAACATGCATTTTTGTCTATGAGCACATACCGTGTTTTGTGGTAGGCATATTTTACTTCAAGCTTATGGTAGCGCTGTATGTATGCCAGGAAGGTATAGTCTCTATCCATAGCCCTGCATATACCTATCTTTTCCCCTTCAGGTATTAGCTGTTGCATTTGTCGCACATCAGTTATCATAGCTTCATCACGGCCTATTTTGCCAAAACGGGTAGCCACATAGCCGGCAGCACCCAGCGATGCTACCAGTATCAAAGCGTTTACAAAGTTTTTTGCTATGGGAATGCTGGCACGCTTCATTAATACTGCAAATGCAGGATATGCAGTTAAAGCAATAGCAAATGCGAAATAAGGGAAAACAGGCGTAAGGTAAAACGTGCGCTGCTTTAGGCTGATGACAATAGGCAGTGATCCGCAAAGCGCTAGCAAGAGATAGAATATAGCCAGTTGCTTATGGCTTTTTACAGGGGCTATCTTGGCTTTTGCCAGTTTCGCAATTAGATATAGCAGAATGGCAAGGCATATTGCAGGTATGCTCTGTTCTGCAATGTCATACAGTAATTGGTATCTGCCTAGTTTGCTATCTACTACATCGCGCTGGCCGGCTACTGCTTTAAATACCTGTTCGTTCAGGTATTCATTCAGGCAGGTGCGGGCGGGCTCGTAAGCGCAGGTGGCACCGTACAGAACAGATACTGTAACCAGTGGAATGAATGAATAGGCAATAGTCTTGCCCCAGCCATGCTTGCCATGTGTTAGCTGATAAAGTATAGGCACGGCTAATGGGAAGAAGCCTACAGGGCCTTTCGTAAGGGTGGCAAGGTAAATAAACAGACCGCCTAGTGCCAGTTTCCCGTTGTCAATTTTATCATTTTGTAATGCGGTGAACAGGAAGTATACAGCCCAGATATCAAGCAGGGCCATAGTGGTATCCAGTAGGTTGCTGGGGTAGCTCCACATTACCGAGGGCATCATTACCCAGCAAAATAGTGGCAGGCTGAAGGCTTTAGCTGTTTCATTATCCGTTGTCTTGGCCCAAAGCTTCCGTAGACTTAGCACTGTAGCCAGCCATACTACGAAGCAATACACTTTTTCCGTATAAAAGCTATCGCCCAGTATTTTGAAGAATATGGCCTGTATACCAAACATTAGTGGTGGATGTTCGGCAAAACGCCAGTCGCCCCTGTAGTGTACATTCCAGAAACTCCCGTTACCTATGGAAAGATTTCTTGATATAGAAGCATAAGTAATACCGTCAAAGAACATACCCTCCTGTACCAGCCTGTCGAGGAAGGAAGTAACAGCAAAAATGAGCACTGTGGCGCCAAAAATGTACAGTAGCAGGTTGTTTTTGCTTTTCATGGAACGAAATCTGGCAGCAAAATACTGAAACCTCTGTTTTTATGGCTACTGCTGCTAAAACTGTTGCTCGTTTTGTATCTTTGACGGCTGTTTGCCCCGTATCAACCCGGCAGGCGATTATTAACCAACTTACTGATTATGTCATCAACCTGGTTTCGACGCATAAAGAAAGGCATTTCGACGACTACGCAAGAGAAGAAAGAAGCCCCCGATGGCCTTTGGCACAAATGTCCTGAGTGTAAAACGACTATTACCAAGAACGAATTGCAGGACAACCTGTATGTATGTCCTAAATGCAGCTACCACAACCGCATCAACTCTCCTGAATACTTTGATATCATTTTCGATAAAGACTCTGTAGAGCTTTTGTTCGAGAACATAGCCCCTAAGGATAAACTTGGCTTCGTTGACCTGAAACCTTACGACAAGCGCCTGGTAGAAGCACAGAAAACCACTGGTTTGAAAGATGCTATGACCGTAGGCGTGGGTAATGTTGAGGGTAAGGGGCTTGTTGTAGCCTGCATGAACTTCAACTTCATTGGTGGTTCTATGGGCTCTGTAGTGGGCGAAAAAATAGCTCGTGGTATAGATCATGCAATAAAGCACAAGCTGCCCTTCATGATCATATCAAAATCGGGTGGTGCCAGGATGATGGAAAGTGCCTTCTCGCTGATGCAGATGGCTAAAACATCGGCTAAACTCACCCAACTGGCTAAGGCTGGCCTGCCATATATCTCTTACATGACCGACCCTACCACGGGTGGCGTTACAGCATCTTATGCCATGCTGGGCGATATAAACGTAGCAGAACCTAAAGCCCTGATAGGCTTTGCAGGCCCTCGCGTTATTAAGGAAACGATCAGGAAAGATCTGCCTGCAGGTTTTCAGCGTTCAGAGTTTCTGCTTGAGCATGGTTTCCTTGATTTTATAGTGAACCGCCGCAACCTAAAGGAGAAATTATCTACCGTTATCGATTGGTATCTGAAAGGCAAGTAAGCTTGCCTTTCAACTTTTAATAGTTATTCTACTTGCCCGAGAAAGTTTATATAAAGAACCGCCCTGCCACTTTTGAGTATGCCATTGAAGACCGGCTTACAGCCGGTATCATGCTCACAGGTTCCGAAATAAAATCGGTACGCGATGGCAAGGTCAGTTTCAATGATAGTTATTGCATCATCCACAAAGGTGAAATGTGGATCAAAAGTCTGCATATAGCCGAGTATGTGAATGCTGGCTATGCCGGTCACGATCCTATACGTGAACGCAAACTGCTACTGAATAAAAAGGAGCTGATTAAGTGGACCAATAAGATCAAAGAGAAAGGTTTCACTATCGTTCCTCTTGCAGTATTCATCAATGATAACGGATATGCTAAGGTAGAGATAGGTCTTGGACGTGGTAAAAAGCTACACGACAAACGTGAATCCATCAAGTCGCGCGAGGCTGATCGCGAGATGAAGCGTTTCCTGAAATAAAACTTCCTGAAATTATCTAAACAACTTCTTCCTTGAAGTTGATACCGTGGTGTGAAAGCTCGGTAAGCACCGGTCGGTATATCGATGGCATATTTGGTATAAGCACTCCGGTAGGTATACTTACTTTTTTGTTCAGCACCATACGTGCCAGTACACCCATAGGCAGTCCTACAGTCTTGGCCATAGCCGAATACTCGCGGTTCTCGCCAGTAATAACCATAGAGCTGGTAAGCTGTATTTTGCGGCCACGGTGCATATATTCTACCTCGTGCTGCATTACCACCATGTCCTTTTCAGTGGGTGCCATCTCCCATTTCTTCAGCAGCAATTGCAACAGCAGGTCGGCCGATGACAGGTTGCCTGCGGCGAGGTGTTCATTATCAAACAAGCCCAACCATTCCAGCATGGCCATTACTTTTGGGTCGCCAATGTTATATTGTTTTGCTACGTGTTCTGTCAGCGTTATGCCGTTATGGTAAGCGGATTTATTCTCCATCCATTTGGCATAGGTATAGCCATCGGTATTGAATGTGTCCTGATCGTTGGTCAGGCCCATGTTGATGATAGCCTGCCAGCCTTTGCAGAAGTTAGGATAGCGGAGTGTAGCCCTGATAAATGTCTTTATTTCAGGCACATCATATAGATCGAGGTAGCGAAGTGAGTCTCTGTTAGGGTAATACGCAAGCGAGCCAAGCCCGTCTACTTTTATCTTCTTATTATTATCAAAGATCTTTTCGTAGGGCACATCTACATGCTTGCCGTTCTGCAGGTATCTAGCACCGCCAAAGCCGGCTGTAATGATGTTCTTGGGGTTCCAGCTAAATTTATAGTTCCACGGGTTGTTGTCCGACTCCGGAGCAACTAAACCACCACAATAAGATTTGAAAGATGTAATAGATGCAGCTACCCGCTGTATGCTATGGATGATCTGGTTGGCGGTCATGTGATCGATACCCGGATCAAGACCCATTTCGCACATGAACATCAAGCCGGCTTCCTTCACTGCTTTGTCCATCTCTTTCATCTCGGGTGAGATGTAGGATGATGTGATGAGGTTTTTCTTGTATTGCAGGCAATCCTTTGCCAGATGGATATGCAAATGGGGGGGCATGAGAGATATGACAAGGTCAGCCTGCTGTACAAGCGGTGCTCGTTGGGCTTCATTTGTAATATCAATAACAGCCATCTCAGCGGAAGAATGGCCGTTTATTTTTTCCGCGATTGCTTCAGCGCTGCCGTCCGCAACTATAACTTTCCATTTATGTCTAGGCGCATGCGATAGCAAATAATGGATTAAGTAGATAGAGGACTTCCCGGCACCCGCCACCAAAATTGTCTGCATAGATCCCTACAAAAAAGTCTGTAATGCGCCTCAAAAGTAATAGTATTGTTCAGTTATTACAAAAAATCAATTATTTATCTTATTTAAATATCTAAATAATTTTATACATCTATGGGCAATATTTGGAAGTCAAAAGGCGCATCGCTAGAGACGCTTAATTCATTAGGTAAGAATACAATGGGAGAAATGCTTAATATTAAGTTCACAGAAATTGGCTACGATTACCTTGTAGCTACTATGCCGGTGGATAATAATACGCGGCAACCCTATGGCTTGCTACACGGAGGCGCCTCAGCAGCACTTGCCGAAACCATAGGTAGTGTAGCATCGATGCTATGTATTGACATAGATAAACAGATATGTGTAGGTGTGGAGATAAACTGCAACCATGTGCGAGGTAAAAAAGAAGGTATAGTAACAGCTAAAGCCAGCCCACTGCACATAGGTGCAACCATGCACGTTTGGGATATAAAAATTACCGACGAAAGAGACAAGCTGGTATGTGTAAGCAGGCTTACCGTTTCGGTATTGAAAAAGCGCATGGATAGCGACATTTAATGCACATGTGTTAATTACTTTTAGACATTATTGCGGGCTGATTTTGTTATATTTGCGTATCTATTTTTAAAGCCCAAATATGGACCAAAACAACCAGGGTTTACCCCCTGAAGAAGGCGCTCAGGAATCCAACAAGATCATCCAGGTTAACATAGAAGAACAGATGAAAACGGCTTATATCGACTATTCAATGTCGGTAATAGTAGGCCGTGCACTGCCCGACGTTCGCGATGGTTTGAAACCCGTACACCGCAGGGTGTTATACGCCATGCACGAGCTCGGCATCAACTTCAACAAACCGCACAAGAAATCTGCTCGTGTGGTGGGTGAGGTGCTGGGTAAATATCACCCTCATGGCGATAGCTCTGTATACGATGCAATGGTGCGTATGGCCCAGCCATGGAGCATGCGCTACATGATGGTAGATGGCCAGGGTAACTTTGGCTCGCAGGATGGTGACGGCCCGGCCGCTATGCGTTATACTGAGGCAAGGCTGCAACGCCTGGCCGAGGCTATGATGGAAGACCTCGACAAAGAAACTGTAGACTTTACACCCAACTTCGATGATTCGCTGGAAGAGCCTAGCGTGATGCCTACCCGTATACCGCAATTGCTGGTAAACGGTTCATCAGGTATCGCAGTAGGTATGGCTACTAACATGATGCCGCACAACCTTACCGAGGTTATTAATGGTTGCATCGCTTATATCGACAATAAAGAGATCACTATAGACGAACTTATGAAGTTCGTAAAAGCTCCTGACTTCCCAACCGGTGGTATCATCTTCGGTATCGATGGCATAAAATCGGGTATGCATACCGGCCGTGGCAGGGTAGTACTGCGTGGTAAGGTGAACGTGGAGAATACCAAGAGTGGCAAAGAGCAGATCGTTATCACCGAGGTGCCTTACCAGGTAAGCCGCGATGCGCTGGCTGAAAAAATTGGTATACTCGTAAACAATAAGATCATTGATGGCATCACACACGTTGCCAACGAGTCGAATAAAGAAGGTACGCGTATAGTTGTTGAGCTGCGTAGAGATGCGGTAGCACAGGTTATCATCAACCAGCTGTACAAATACAGCGAACTACAGACCTCTTATGGTATCAATAACGTAGCACTGGTAGGTGGCCGCCCCAAAACGCTGAACTTGAAAGACCTGATATCAGAGTTTGTATCGTTCCGGCACGAGGTGGTTGTGCGCCGTACGCAGTACGAGCTGCGCGAAGCGCAAAAACGCGCCCACATCTTAGAAGGTTACCTTATTGCATTGGATCACTTGGATGAGGTGATAGCGTTGATACGTAACTCAGTGAACCCTGACGAAGCGAAGACCGGCCTGATAGAGAAGTTTGGCATGAGCGAGATACAGGCTAAAGCGGTACTTGAGCTTCGCCTGCAACGCCTCACCGGCATGGAGCGTGATAAGATACGCGAAGAGCATGCCGAGATCATGAAGATGATCGCACATTACAACGAGATATTAGGTAATGAAGGCCTGCGCTATCAGATCATTAAAGATGAGCTGCTGGATGTGCAGAAGAAATTTGGTGATGAGCGTAAATCGGAGATACAGTATCTCGCTAACGAGATGCGTATCGAAGACTTGATAGAGGAAGAGGATGTAGTGATCACCGTATCGCACCTGGGTTACATCAAGCGTACTTCTGCTGCCGAATACCGCTCACAACGCCGCGGTGGCCGTGGCGCTATGGGTGGCCGCACGCGCGACGAAGACTTTATCGAACATCTGTTCATCGCGTCTACACACCACACACTGCTGTTCTTTACAGAGAAGGGGCGCTGCTACTGGCTGAAGGTGTATGAAATACCTGAGGCAGACCGCAACGCAAAAGGCCGCGCAATACAAAACTTGATACAGCTGCCGCCGGATGATAAGATCCGTACTATTATGGATATATCTAACCTGGAAGATAAAGACTACGTAGCCCAGCACAATATAGTACTGTGTACAAAGCAAGGTATCATCAAAAAAACCTCGCTCGAAGACTTTAGCCGGCCACGCCAGAATGGTGTTAACGCCATCACCATACAAGAGGGCGACCAACTGCTGTATGCATCTCTGACGGATGGTAACAGCTACATAATGATGGCAGTGAAATCGGGTAGGGCTATATCTTTCGAAGAAGATAAAGTACGTACTACGGGCCGCGGAGCTATAGGTGTATATGGTATTGAGCTGGATGAGAATAACGATGAGGTGATAGGTATGCTATGTGTATCTAAAAAGGATGTTACCAAGCAGATACTTGTGGTATCAGAAAAAGGCTTGGGTAAGCGTACGCCATTCCTGGAGAAACTGGCTGAAACTGCTACTGAAGAAGATAAAGCGAAAGCAGTAAAAATAACAGGTGAAGACGGAGTTGATGAGCTTTATCAGCTTTCTTACCGCATTACCAACCGTGGCGGTAAAGGCGTAAAAACGATCAACATCAGCGATAAGACAGGTGGGCTTGTTGGCTTGCTGGCTGTGGAGGAAAGCGATGACCTGATGATAACCTGCCGCTCGGGCCTCACCATCCGTATGAGTGTTATAGACATTCGCGAGGCTGGCCGCGCTACTCAGGGTGTTAAGCTGATCAACCTTGATGGTGGTGATTCAATAGCTGCCATAGCCCGTATCGAAGAGCAGGAGGCAGAAGACGAGGAAACTAACGAGATTGAGGGAGATGCCACTCAATCTACTGATTCTGAAACATCTGCATCGCCTGAAGCTGAATCATAATTCAACATTGTAACTACAATGTAAACTTAATATAGAAAACTCCCGTTCTTGCTAGCAACGGGAGTTTTCTTTTAGCTAAATTTACACCCCAAATAATATTGACTGATGAAAAGAATTATCATGGTAGCTGCAGGGCTTAGTATTGCCGCTACAGCCATGGCCCAGAAAGCTAATATTGAGAATGCTCGCGGGTCATTACGCGACAAGGATTACGACAAGGCTCTTGAGTACATCAACAAAGCAATTGCAGATCCATCTACAAAAGACGACCCACGCGCATGGTTTGTAAAAGGTAATATATACATGGATATGCAAGCTGATCCTAAGCATGCAGCAAACAGCCCATATCGTGAAGCGGCTACTGCATTTATACAGGCCAATCAGTTGAAGGCCAACTACGAGAAAGAAACGGTAACGCAAGCCTTGCTGCAATCAGCATACAACTTCTACAACGATGCGGCTAAAGCGTACAACCAGAAAGAGTATGAGGCAGCTGTTAGCTATGCTGCCAATCTATCTAAGATACACGATCTGGATGGTGGTAAAAGGTATGCAGGCATGAAAAGCTTTGATACTATAAACGTTCAGGGTAAGCAGATAGCCGCATTTTCTGCATTTTATGGCAATAAGTTTGATGTGGCTATACCTATGCTGACTGAATTGAAGGATAACCCGATTGTAGGTAGCCCGAATATGTATTTGCTGCTGGCAGATAGTTATAAAAAGCAAGGTAAAGATGCAGAATACCTGGCTACCATGAAGGCTGCATCTGAGAAATACCCGGATAATACTAATGTTCGCAATGAAATGCTGAACTACTACATCAAATCGGGCCAGACAGATGTAATGTTGAAGGAAATGGAAGATGCGGTTGCTAAAGATCCTAATAACGCCGATTACCTGTACAATCTGGCTGTTATTTACAATGGTATCGCTTTCCCTAAAGACGGTAGCGGCAAAGAGTTGCCTAAGCCGGCTAATTATGCAGGACTTATAGGCAAAGCTGAGGCAGCCTACATAAAAGCTCTGGCTATCAGCCCCGACCATGTAGATTATAATTATAACACAGGTGCGCTGTATTTTAATCAGGCTACAGAGGTAAACAGTGAAATGAATAAGATAACTGGCAACACTCCAAAGGAGGTAAAGCAGTTTGAAGACCTGAAAGTGAAAAGGGATGGTATCTTTGATAAAGCAAAACCATATCTTGAAAAAACTGTAACTGTGCTTGATCCTAAGAGTTCTTTAACTGCTGATGAGAAATTTACTTATCAGTCAGCACTTACTGCTCTTCGCCAGATATATGCTATGCAGAACGACCTGAAGAAAGCAAGCGAGCTTAAGGCTAAACTTGAAGCTAGCAGGTCTAAGTAATTTTAAATTAACTGAATGTAAAAATGCCCTGAGAATAACTCAGGGCATTTTTTATTGGTAGTTGTGTATGCACCAGCATAGTTCCGGCAATGGATGGGGATGTACAAGATAGCTAAAGGGCATTGATTAGCTGTTGAGACAAAATATTAAAGCCGGCATATAGCCGGCTTTAATTATAATTAAGTTCTAAAAGATTAGATCTTGAAGTGCGAGAAGGCTTTGTTAGCTTCTGCCATACGGTGAGTATCTTCTTTCTTTTTGAAAGCAGCACCTTCACCTTTAGCTGCAGCTACGATCTCGTTAGCCAGTTTATCAGCTATTGTTTTACCGTTACGCTCCCGGCTGTAGCGGATGAGCCATTTCATGCTCAGAGATATTTTACGGTCAGGGCGAACCTCTGTAGGTATTTGGAAGGTAGCACCACCTATACGGCGGCTACGAACCTCTACTGCAGGGGTTACGTTGGTCAGGGCGCGTTTCCACACTTCATAACCATCTTCGCCAGCCATTTGGGTAACTTTATCCAGCGCATCGTAGAAGGCGCTCAGAACTATAGTTTTATTACCACCCCACATAAGGCAGTTAACAAAACGAGTAACTTGTTTATCGTTAAATTTTGGATCTGGTGCTAAAGGAAGTTTTTTAGCTTGTGCCTTTCTCATCGGTAATGACTGGCTTTATAAATTACTTATTAAAAATTATTTTTTCGCTTTCTCTTTCTTAGTACCGTATTTAGAGCGGCTCTGTTTACGGTCTTTCACGCCCGCAGTATCCAGCGCACCACGTACTATATGGTAACGAACGCCTGGCAGATCTTTAACACGACCACCGCGTATCAGTACGATAGAGTGCTCTTGCAGGTTGTGACCTTCACCCGGAATGTATGCGATAACCTCAACTTTGTTGGTAAGTTTTACTTTCGCAACCTTACGCAGGGCAGAGTTTGGTTTTTTAGGAGTTGTAGTGTACACACGGGTACATACACCGCGGCGTTGAGGGCAAGCATCCAAAGCACGAGACTTAGATTTTGCACGTATCTGCTGACGACCTTTACGAACTAGTTGTTGTATTGTAGGCATTTGCTATACCGTTAGTAAAATATTAAATTGGAGTGCAAAGGTAATCCTTTTTATAAAACCAACAAAAAAAATACAATTTTATTTATGTCGGCTACTGATATTTCTTATGCTTGCTGTATTTTTAAATGCACCATCCCGGTATGAAAGAGCAAAATTTTTCATACCGGGTCACAAAAATCCGGATTGGGTTTAAAACAGTATTGAAACAGGGTTTGCCGGTGTGGTGACGGCAACAAATGGGAGCCAAGGGTTATAGGGGCTGGCCATTAACGTAAATTAGGATTTATAAGAGCTGTGCGGTGCTGCACTTAAATATTATCGTGCTGCTGTATAATAAGACGGTATACTGTTTACCTCGGTTGGGAATTTTATCAATATTTTTATTTTAAATACATTTTAGGCTGATAACTTGTTGATAATCTTTAAAATATCAATACCTCTACCTAATATTGGTGCAAACAAATCGCCTTTTTTTTGTATCCTTTTCTGGATATTCTCAATATTGAAATCAAACATATTCAAGCCGTGCTTTACTTCCTTCCACTCAAGTGGGGTAGAAACGGGCGCACCGGGCTTAGGGCGCAGGCTATATACACTGCTTAAAGTCTGGCCTTTCTTATTCTGTAGGTAGTCTATATATATATGGCTCTTTGGCCTTTTGCTAAGCGATCGTTCCAAGGTGGTAAACTCCGGCAGTTGGTCTTGTGCTAGTTGCGCTACTATTTGAGAAAACTGCCGGGCCTGCTCATAATCGTACTTGCCTCCCAACGGTATATATATATGTAACCCTGTTGACCCCGATGTTTTACAATAGCTTTTACAGCCCGCGGAGTCTAATATCTCTTTTACAACCTGGGCGCAGTCTATTACCTGCTCAAAGCTGTTTTTATCCGATGGGTCCAGGTCTATAACAGCATAGTCTGGGTTGTCAGGGTTATGTATAGTCGAATTCCATGGGTTGATCTCGATACAGCCCAGGTTGGCTACATATAGTAAAGATGGTTTGTCGTTTATGATCAGATAATCTATCGTTTTGCCTGCGCTGTCTGAATAAGTTGGGTAGGTGTCCAGCCATTCAGGTGCATTTTCCCCTGCGTCTTTATGATAAAAGGCCTCTCCCGTTATACCATTAGGTGTGCGCTTCAGCGATTGAGGCCTGCCTTTCAGGTATTTAATAATATGGGGGTATATGGTGTTGTAGTAATCTATTACATCCCCTTTTGTGTACCCCTCTTTGGGCCAGTATATTTTATCAGCATTGGTAAGGATGAGTTTTTTACCACCTACTGTTTTTTCAACCGCGTTTTTTTTAGCTGGGGTCCTTTTTGCTGCCGCTTTCTTAGGTGCAGCCTTTTTAGCTGTCGTTTTGGTTGGTGTTTTAGTAACTGCCTTCTTTGCAGCAGCTTTCTTTACTGCTACTTTCTTGGCGGCTGTCTTCTTTTGCATAACGGGTTCTGTTTTTTCTTTAGCTATCGGTGCTTCTGGCTTTACTTCTTTGGCGGCCTTGTCTACCCGCAAACCCATAAATACAGGGTGCCTTCGACTGCCTTCTGCTGTCTTCTCTGTATATTTCAGGTTGCAAACCAATTGTGGCTTCACCCATGTTACCGGCGCATTTACCCGTACTTTTCCCGGGAATGGATTAGTATCGGTAATGAGCGGCTTCAGTAACTCATGCATTTCTTTGATAGACTTCTGGGTAAAGCCTGTACCTGTATGGCCAATATATTCCAGCTTGCCGCGCTTGTAAGCACCCAATATAAGCGCCCCGAAAAACTTGCGGCTACCACGCGGTTCCGTAAAGCCTGCTATTACTGCTTCATCGGTCAGCATGTGTTTTACCTTTAGCCAATTGCTGCCGCGGCTATCTTCGGTGTATACGCTATCTGCCTTTTTGGCTATCATACCTTCCAGCCCTTGCTTTTGCATAGCTTTGAAGAATGCTACACCATCGGCCTCAACATGGTCGCAGTATTTTATTACATCGCTTTTGGGTAATAGCTTTTTCAATAGAGCCTTACGCTCCAGCAGTGGCAGGTCTTTGGTGCTTTTGCCCTCTAATGATAGCAGATCGAAAACATAGTAATGCAACACTGTAGTTTCGGGTTGGTATTGCTGTAGTGCCTGGAAACTGGGCATTCCCTTATCGTTAAAAGCTACGATCTCACCATCCAGCAACGCTTTATGTTTAATCTTCTGCAACTCTTGAAATACTACAGCATACTCATCCTCAAAGGCCAGCCCATTTCGTGAATACAAACGGGACTTATCGCCATTCACTTCAGCTATAGCACGGTAGCCGTCCCATTTTATTTCGAATATCCAACCCTTATCATCGAATGCAGACTCATGCAGCTTTGCCAGCATGGGCTTGATGTAGGTCTTATATTTACCTGGCCTGTTGCGGAATTTTAGTCGGAATGATTTGGTAGGTGTTATGTCGTCACCCGTTTGGTAGGCTTTTTTTTTACCGCGGCTTTTTTTGCTGCGGTTTTCTTAGGAGCTGCTTTTTTAGCTGTTGCTTTTTTCAGCGGTGCCTTCTTTGCGGCCAGCCTTTTAGCTGTATAGGCTAGCGAGCTTTTCCTAGCAAAATCCTCAGCAGTGTATTCATCGTCCGTTGCATATTTATCGCGGTGCTTTATCAGCAGCCAGCTTTTTTCGTCGCTTTTTAATTTCACCAGTGCAAACTCTCCTTTCAGCTTTCTGCCTTTCATGGCGAATTTGATGCTACCCGCCTTCAACGCTTTGGTAAATGCAGCTGCCGTTATCACTTTTCCTTTTTCATCTACCGGTTCGTATGTGCCGTGGTCCCAAACATCCACATGTCCGGCGCCATAGTTACCTTCCGGTATATCACCTTCGAATGAAGCATACGAGATAGGGTGGTCTTCTACCATCATAGCCAACCGCTTGTCGGTCGGGTTTAGCGATGGGCCTTTGGGCACTGCCCAGCTCTTCAGTGTTCCATTCAGTTCCAGCCTGAAATCATAATGCAAATGCGAGGCATGGTGCCGCTGCACTACGAAGGTCAGCTTATTCTTAGCCTTCGTAACCTTACCCTCAGGCTCAGGTGTGTCTTTGAAGTTGCGCTTCTGCTTATACCTGGCTAAACTCATTACGATGCTTTTTTCTTGCTTTCAATACTTTCCTTCAACTGTGCCATCAGGTCTTTACTCTTGTTCTTTACAATCTTGAACTTTGGCTTAGCGATGCGTTTACCTTTGGCCTTAGCCTCTATCAACTTCATGAGTGCTGCGGAGTAGGTGTCTTTGTATTTATCTATTGAAAAGCGTTTTGGCGTAAGCTGGGCTATCAATGCATTGGCCATCTTTAATTCAGCTGGTTTCACAGTGGTTTTCTGCGGTATGGCCAGATCTTCAGTATCCCGTATCTCTTCAGGGAAGCGGAGCTTTATCAGCATCAGTAAATCACCATCAGCACGCAGCATGCAAAAGTTCTCTTTGCTGCGCAGTACGAAACTGCCCAAAGCTACTTTGCCTGTAGATTTAAGCGCCTCTCGCAGCAGTACATAGGCTTTCTCACCGCCTTTCGATGGCTCGAGATAGTAAGGTGTATCGTAGTACATGTGGCTAACCTGATCTTCCTTTACAAATTCCTCGATACCTATCATCTTGCTTTTCTCAGGATGTGCTTTCTCAAAATCTTCATCCGATAGTACTACGTAATCGTCTTCGTACTTATAGCCCTTTACTATATTGCCCCATTCAACTACTTTACCTGTGCTCTCATTTACACGCTGGAACTTGATATTGGAGTGGTCCTTTTTATCCAGCATGTCCAGATCAAGATTGCTGGACTGCGTTGCGCTAAACATACGGATGGGAATGTTTACCAGTCCGAAGCCAATTGCGCCTGTCCATATAGCCCTCATAGTAACTGTTTTAGGCTATATAGTGCTTAAAAAACATGCCAGCAGATGTAATTAGCTGGTATTCAACCTTCTTTCGATAAGCATTATTTTATCTGCCGCTGAAACAGGTATATAGCGTAGGAGCCAAATATAAAGTTGGGTATCCATACGGCTATGAGGGGATTGAGGCCGGCTTTGGTGGCAAATACGGTTGACATTTGCATGGCCATGATATATACTGCGCTTAGTGCAATACCTATGGCCAGGTGAAGGCCGCTACCGCCACGTATCTTACGGCTTGCGATACAGGCACCTATGATAGTGAGTATCAACCCGGCGAATGGCTGAGCGGTACGACGGTGCTTTTCTACATAATAAGAGGCAAGAGTTTCCCTGCCACGTAGTTTTTCACGGGCTATATATTTGTCCAGTTGTGGGGTGGTGAGGGCTTCTTTTATATCGTCTTCTTCTTCCAGATCGGCCGGCTTGAAGGGGTAGGTGCGCGTCAGTTCGTTATGAAACTCCAGGTTTTCTTTAATGCCATCATTCGTGCGTATCATCACGTTATACAGCTTCCATTCGTGCTTGATGCTATCGTATGAGGCGCGGTCGGCAAATAGTTTCTTCTTCAGCAGTGTGCCATCTATTTCTTCAGCCGTAAACTTGTAGCCCACATTGCTGGGGAAGTTGTAGCTCTGCATATAGATGTAGAGGTTTTTAGATAGCTGGAGGTGTACGTTATGGTCGGCTTCTATAGAGGCGTTATGAACGTATTTATCCTCAAAGGCTATACGGTCTTTATTGGCCATTGGCACAATCCAGTGGTTGGCCAGCAACGATATAGTGCATAGAAACCCACCGCCTATCAGGTAAGGCTTCAGGTAGCGCTGGAAAGACACGCCGGATGCCAGTATGGCTATCACCTCAGACTTGTAGGCCATCTGCGAGGTGAAGAAGATAGTGGCAATGAAGATGAACAGCGGGAACAGCAGCGCTGAAATGTGCGGGATGAAGTTCTTGAAATAGTTGAGTATAGCCAGCGCAGGTGCTTTCTTCTCCGTAAAGTCCTCGATCTTCTCGGTATAGTCTATTACGCAGGCTATAACCGCCAGTATGATAATGGCGAAGAAGAACGTGCCTATAAACTTGCGGATGATATACCAGTCTATTTTTTTCATACTATAGCCGCCATGCCTTTTTGCAGGCGCATCAATTGTTGCTTTTTGTTGCGTTTTTTGTCAGATACCTATTTCTCCGCAGGGTGGATTTCATTCGCACGTATCAACCACCCTCGGGCGTAGCCCTGTTCCCTCCTTAAATAAGGAGGGATGATCAAAGTCTGCCTGTCGGCAAGGATTGTTGTTACGTGCGGATATTGCGTGATAGTCATTTGTTAGCTCTTATTTCGCGAGATTGCTTCGTTGACCACTTTGCGGTCGCCTCGCAATGACGGGTTTATTATAGCAAATTTACTTAAAAATTATTATTATCACAATTAAATTTACTCTTGAATTCTTACAATCTCTGTTTCAGCCTGGGTATCATTTCATTTTTCCAGCTGGCGAAATCGCCCTGCAAAATATGGGCGCGCGCCTGTTTTACCAAATGCAGATAAAATGCCAGGTTGTGCACACTGGCTATCTGCAAGGCCAGCAGTTCACCAGCTATAAACAGGTGACGTAGGTATCCTTTGCTATAATAATTGCTCATTTCACAGTCCAGCTCATCATCTATAGGGCTGAAGTCTGTTGCCCATTTCTTATTGCGGATGTTGATAACACCATTGCTGGTGAACAACATGCCATTGCGGCCATTGCGGGAGGGCATCACACAGTCGAACATATCTATACCTAAGGATATATTTTCTAATATATTCCAGGGGGTACCAACACCCATCAGGTAGCGGGGCTTGCTTTCGGGCAGGTGCTCGCAGCACAGGCCGCACATCTCGTACATCATTTCCTCGGGTTCACCTACAGACAGGCCACCAATGGCATTACCATCGGCTCCTATGCTAGCCACAAAATCGGCTGATGCTGCCCTGAGGTCTTTATAAGTGCTGCCCTGTACAATAGGGAATAGCGACTGGCTATGCCCGTATTTGGGCTCTGTTTCGTCCATGCGCTTTACACAGCGTGCCAGCCAGCGATGTGTCAGCTCCATCGATTTTTTTGCATAGTCGTAGTCGCTGGGGTAGGGTGGGCACTCATCAAAGGCCATAATAATATCGGCCCCTATGCTGCGCTGTATATCTATTACATGCTCGGGCGAGAACATGTGTTTTGAACCATCGATATGCGATTGAAACATGGCACCCTCTTCCTTCAGCTTCCTGTTATTAGACAGGGAGAATACCTGGTAGCCGCCGCTATCGGTAAGGATGGGCCTGTCCCAATTGTTGAATTTGTGCAGCCCTCCGGCTTGCTCCAGCACATCGGTGCCGGGGCGCAAGTACAGGTGGTAGGTATTGCCCAGTATGATCTCGGCCTTTATCTCTTGTTTCAACTGCTGCTGGGTAACAGCTTTTACGCTGCCCACCGTGCCCACGGGCATAAAGATGGGCGTCTCTATTTTACCATGATCGGTAGTGATAACGCCTGCCCTTGCTTTGCTATTGCTATCGGTGCTTAATAATTCAAATTCCATTGTTGCCAATCGGTTAGCGGAGTTTCGGTTGAAAGCGTTTATTTTGCCGCGTGCTTTTGCAAATCCTGTTCTGCGTTCTGTTGCTGTCCATAGTCGTTCAGTTTGGCTATGTGCTGCATTTTTTTGCCAGAATGTTTTTGCTGAAGCCCGGCAAACCCATCGCAGACGATAAAAAACCAGTTTCCATCGTCATCTGTGCCAAAAACGAGGCGCAAAACCTCCGCCGCTACCTTCCGCTTATTTTGGCGCAAAGATACAGTAATGAAAGTGGCAAATCATTGTTTGAAGTAATAGTAGTGAACGACGCATCGGACGATGATACTGAAGCGGTTATCCGCCAGCTGGCACAGCAGCACGATAATCTCAGATGGATAGATATTGCGCCTGATGCACAACGGACCATGCCCGGTAAAAAGTTTGCCCTTAATAAAGGTATCGCGCAGGCATCATACGAATACCTGCTGCTTACCGATGCGGACTGTGCACCCAGCAGTGCGCTATGGCTGGAGAAGATGGTAGCGCCACTGCACCAAGGCAGGCAGATAGTAGCCGGTGTAGGCAAGTTTGCACAGCACGATGGCTGGCTCAATACCTTCATCCGCTGGGAGACCATGCATACCTTTTTGCAATACAGCACCTATGCCATGGCGGGCATGCCCTATATGGCGGTTGGGCGCAACCTGGCCTGCACTAAAACCATTTTTCAGCAGGCGCAGCAGGCGGCGGTGTGGAAGCAACTGCCCTCTGGCGATGACGACCTGCTGATGCGTATGATGGCGACAAAAGAGAACACTGCCATTGTCTGTGAGCCCGAAGCTTTCACTATATCGGAAGCCAAAAATAACTTTGATGAATGGGTGGCCCAGAAGCAACGCCATGTATCGACAGGTAAATATTATAAGCGTGGGGTGATACTGACTGTAGGCATGTATGCCTGCCTGCATGCATTTACCTGGCTACTGTTTTTTGTACTGTTGTTTACCCCTTACAGCCTGCTTGCAACAGGCGCGATGGCAGTCCGCTGTGCGGTGTATTGGCTACTGTGGGGGGCAATGGCCGATAAAATGCAGGAAAAGAAACTAACCCTGGCCATGCCATTGGTGGATATTGGCTGGATGCTTTATAACTTTGCGGTTTCCCCTTACGTACTCTGGAAAAACAAAATGCAGTGGAAATAATCCTTAAATACTTCGACGATTTTACGCCTGCACAGCTAGGGCAGTTTCAGCAACTGGAGGCTTTATATACCGAGTGGAACGAAAAGATAAACGTGATATCCCGCAAGGATATTGATACCCTCTACGAGCGCCACGTGTTGCACTCGCTTGCGATAGCCGCCATGTGCAATTTTGATGCAGGCGCGCAAGTGGTAGATATAGGTACGGGTGGGGGCTTCCCCGGTATACCGCTGGCTATCTTCTTCCCCGAGGTAGAGTTTATGCTATCGGATAGTATAGGCAAAAAGATAAAAGTGGTGCAGGAAGTAGCTGACGCTATTGGCCTGAAAAATGTAACCGCCGTGCACACGCGTGTGGAAGAGATAAAAAGCCGCAAGTTCGACTATGCAGTATCGCGCGCGGTAGCCCCGCTGGGCGACCTCTGGCGCTGGGTGAATGGCATGATTGTGCCCGGCCAGAAAAGCGATGAGTTCCCCAACGGACTGATATGCCTGAAAGGCGGCGACCTGGCTGCGGAGATAAAATCTTCAGGCGTTGGTAATAAAACCCAGGCATGGGCAGTAAATGACATATTCCCAGAGCCATCGTTCGACGAGAAGTTTGTGGTGTATGTACCTAAATAGCATTCGTAAATCTTTTTTCATTCGTCAAGAGGTGTTTCCTATTTTTGCGCACCGATAAACAAATAAATTATATAGCATTATATGGGCCGGATATTTGAAGTACGTAAATCAAAGATGTTTGCGCGGTACGACCGCATGGCAAAACAATTTAGCCGTATAGGTAAAGAGATAGCGATAGCTGTGAAGAAAGGTGGTGCTGAACCAGATACCAACCCTATGCTGCGCCGAATCATGCAGAACGCGAAATCGGTGAACATGCCGAAAGAGCGTATCGAAGGCGCTATCAAAAACGCATTGGGCAAGGATACCAGCAACTACGATGAGGTACTGTACGAAGGTTATGCACCCCACGGCGTAGCGATACTGGTGGAAACAGCTACGGATAATACAACACGTACCGTGGCCAACGTTCGCTCACACTTCAACAAAGGTGGCGGCAACCTGGGCAACAGTGGTTCGGTAGGTTTCCTGTTCAAGCACCTGGGTATCTTTAAACTGGAGCCGCAAACAGGCATGAGCATGGAAGATATGGAGCTGGAGCTAATAGACGCAGGCCTTGAAGAACTGGGCGAAGACAGCGAGGGTAAATGGATCGTGCGCTGCGAGTTTGCTGATTTCGGCAACATGCAGAAGGCATTGGAGGAAAAGAACATCATCCCAATATCGGCTGAATTGGAGTGGATACCGTTGAATACGGTAGAGGTAACGGATGAGCAGGCTGAGGATGTGTTCAAACTGATAGAGCGCGTAGAGCAGGACGATGATGTGCAGCGCGTGTTCCACAACATGGGTTAGTCATTAATAAGCATGCAATTTTTCAAAAGGCGGTATCTTGCATACCGTCTTTTGTATTTAGAATAAATGGCAGAAAAACAATGTTCGAAATGCGGTAAAGCGTTTGGCTGCACCTCGCCCACGCCCGGGTGCTGGTGCGAGCAGTATGTGCTTACCGTTGAGGCATTGCAGCAGTTGCGCAGCGAATATGCCGACTGTCTTTGTCCGGCTTGCCTGGCACAATATGGCGAGGCAAAGCCTGCCATAAACGAAACTCCACTACACTAACCCGCTTTTTTGTACGTTTGCGTTATGAAACCATCCCGCTCGCCGCTACCTATACTTATTGGCCGTAAACCTGTACTGGAAGCGCTCCAGCAAGGCACTACGGTTGAGAAGATATTTATGCTGCGCAGCGCAGTAGGCGAGGAGATGAGCCAGATAAAGAAGCTGGCACACGAGCGCAACATACCACTGAGTATGGTGCCGGTAGAGAAACTGAACAACCTCACCAAAGCCCAACACCAAGGCATAGTAGCGTGGACCAGCCTGCTCGTATATACCGAATTGCAGGATGCCATATCGCATGTGGTGGAGCAGGGGCAAACGCCATTGTTCATCATGCTGGATGGTGTTACCGATGTGCGTAACGTAGGCGCTATTGCGCGCAGCGCGGTGTGCTGTGGCGCACAGGGTATCATTCTGCCCACATCATCATCGGCATCACTTACAGAAGATGCTATCAAGACCTCGGCGGGTGCGCTGAAGAATATTCTGCTCTGCCGCATACCATCGGTACAGCAGGCTATAGATGTGCTGCGCCTTAACGGTATACAGGTGCTGGGCACACAAATGAAGGGTAGTATACCTGTGTACAAAGCCGAACTGACATCGCCCACCTGCATAGTGATGGGTGCTGAGGATAAAGGTATAGGCAAAGACGTTATCAAACGTGCAGATGCTTTTATACATATACCTATGATGGCCAGGTTCGATTCGCTGAACGTATCGGTAGCTGCAGGTATGGTGCTGTACGAGGCTATGCGCCAGCGTATTACATCTGTGCAGTAAGCCCGTACGAATATTTATTTCCTTTTTTCTTGCCAACTCTTTACTTTTGCCGCACGAAGGAAAAGGGAACCAGGTGAAAATCCCGGACATTACCCGATGCTGTAAGCTTCATTCCAGAGTTTTTGCAACCCCGCCACTGTTGGCAACAATGGGAAGGCCGCAAAAGCTGAAGTAAGTCAGAAGACCTGCCTTTGTACAATAACTTATCGCTGCTTTCGGGAAGAAAAGCACAGTAAGACAAAGGCGCCATCGCGGCTTTTATCTTTATCTGTATTTGCCCCCTTTAGTTGCGTATTTAGATATGTTTTTAAAACCAATCTGATATATGCGCAAATTTACTTTGTTCTTTATCGCCCTGCTGGGCGTAGTGGCTGCTAAGGCACAAACCGTAGCAACCTTTGAAACGTTGACGCTGCCAAAGGCTGATACGTTCTACATGAATTTTACTAATCCCGGTACTGACCAGGGTTTTGATGATGGCCTGGCCCATTTCGAATCTTACTACGACCAGACCTGGGGCGACTACTGGTCGAGCGGTTTCTCGTATTCAAACATGACCGATAACGTGACGCCTGATTACACTAACGACCACTCATCTATTACCGGTACAGGTAATGCCGGTAGCGCACAGTACAATGTGTATTATGGTGATTCTGCTATCGTAAGGCTGAAAGGTAAGGCTATAGGCCAGCCTGTTAGCGGTTTTTATGTTGCTAATACAACATTCGCTTACTTCAGCATGAAGAATGGTGATTTTGTGGCTAAAAAATTTGGCGGTACAGCCGGTACTGATTCTGACTGGTATAGCATCAAAGTTTATGGCTACAAGAACAACGTACGCACCACTGACAGCGTTGAGTTTTTCCTGGCTGATTTCCGTACGCCGGGTGCTGTTGCTGCCGACACTATTTATAGCGGCTGGCAATGGGTAAATCTGCTGCCATTGGGCAATGTAGATAGCCTGATATTCTATCCAAGCTCTTCTGACGTAGGTGCATTTGGTATCAATACACCAAAGTATTTCTGCATGGATGATTTCACTACTTATGAAACAGCCAGCGTAGCTTCTACTAAAGAATATGCAGTTAAAGTATATCCTAACCCTGCGCTGAATGAACTGAATATCGAGCTGGCTTCTGATAAAACCTATCAGCTGACAGTAACTGATATGACAGGTAAAGTATTGGCTCAACAAGCGACTACGGGCAAAGCTACTAAGCTGAATACCGCTAACTTTGCCCCCGGTACTTATATGCTGCAACTTGCTGATGGCAACAACACGGCCACACAGCGTTTCATAAAACAATAATGAAGAAGTTATTATTTATATCTGCGTTCTGCATGGTGCAAGCTGGGGTTTATGCCCAGTTTGCACCGCAGCAGGGCGTTGTAGGTAGCACGGCAGTTAGCAGAAACAGCGGAGCATTTACAGGCTGGGCTACGGGCTGCACGGTGCAGCGTGGCTATGCTGATATTGCTGACCCATCGCAAGGCTATCCGAATATTGGTGTAGAGGCGGATGCTACGGGTATGGCTGACGGCACATTGCTGAGCCTGGGTGATAGTGGAGTAGTGGTGCTCACCTTTGCCAGCCCGATATATAATGGTGCAGGTGCAGACTTTGCAGTATTTGAAAATGGCTTCGGAAACCCATCTGATCCCGAGGATGCGTTTTTGGAACTGGCTTTTGTAGAAGTAAGTTCGGACGGTGTTAACTATACCCGTTTCCCGGCAACATCCAATACCCCCATTACACCGCAGGTACCGGGTTCCGGTGTTTACATGAATGCCCGACTCATCAACAACCTGGCAGGTAAGTATATCTTTGGCTATGGCACTCCGTTCGACCTCGCAGAGCTGGAAAATACTCCCGGCCTCGATATCAATAATATCACGCACGTCAGGCTGATAGACGTTGTAGGCTCGGTTGGCGATCATGCCAATATGGATAAAGATGGCAATATTGTTAACGATCCGTACCCTACGCCATTTGCCGGCGGCGGTTTCGACCTGGATGCTATTGGCGCTTTTTACCAGCATGGTAAATTCCCTGTTGCAGTAACGGGTATACAACAAGCCAACATCCGCATTTATCCTAACCCCACCACAGATAATATTTCAATTTCAGTGCCTGATAGCTACACTGCAACCATTACTGATATTACCGGCAAGCTCATACAACAACATAGTTTAGCTGTGGGTAATAACCAGCTATCGTTAACTGCTTTGGCTAAAGGCAGTTACTATCTTTCGCTTACCGATGCAAACGGCAATAAATGGGCAGAGCGCATTACAAAGCTGTAAATAAGCTCTGGCTGGCAGTACTGCTGCTGGTAGCGGCTTGTGTAAAAGACAAGCCAAACCCCACACCTGCACCACCTCCCGCTGATACGGTAAATAATGTATATGTGGTTTGCGAGGGCAGCCTGGGCAATGGTAATTCATCGCTTAGTATGTATAGTGCCGCCAGTGGTATTGCGTATGAGGATGTGTACACGTCGGCCAACAACCAGTCGCTTGGCGACGTTTTTCAAAGCATGACGGTTATTGGCGATAAGCTTTTTCTTTGTGTCAACAATTCTGATAAAGTGGTAGTGCTCAACAAGGCCGACCATAAACAGGTAGGTATTATCAGTATCCCTAAGCCGCGCTATATTCTGCCGTTATCTGCTGATAAGGCCTATGTCTCTACACTATATAGTAAGAAGATATACATCATCAACCCGCAGAGCATGTCAGTAACAGGTTCCTTCGATATGCCTTATGAGAATACCGAAGCCATGCTGCTGAAGGATGATATGGCCTATTTCTGCCCCTGGGATACTGCCTGCGATAAGGTGTATATCATCAATACAAAGACCGATGCGATAGAGCGTTCTATAACCGTAGCCGGCCGCGCCCCGCAAGGTGCCGTGCAGGATAAGGATGGTAATATCTGGGTGGTATCTGGTAATGTATATAAGAAGAAGCAAGCCGCCCTTACTTGCATCAATGCCAACAACGAGGTAGCTAAATCATTTGCGTTTCCTGATAAAGCAGATCCGATGAAGCCTGTGTTTAATAAAGCGGGGGATATGCTGTATTTTATAGAAGTGAACTATAACGGTGGTAATGAGTATAACGGCATATACCGAATGGGCATCAACGATGCTTCGCTACCCGCAGCGCCATTTGTGCAAGCCAATAAATACCAGTACTTCTGGGCTTTGGATGTGCATCCGGTATCGGGCGATATATATATAGGCGATCCAAAGGGCTTCACTCAAAAAGGAGCGGTGTATATTTACAGTGCCGATGGCACTAAAACCAAAGAGTTTGCCACAGGTGTAGGCCCGGGCCGTTTCTATTTCGATTAAGATGAACCACACACAACATATTCTATACAGGATGGCATTGCTTATAGCAGTGCTTTTTTGTTGTGTTGATGCACCTGCGCAGATACGCGATAGCCTGCGTGAAGTGAGGGTGCGTACCAAACGCCAGGCCCGCAACTCCAACGACGACCGTATCAATACTTTTTCGCCAGGGCAAAAACTGGTGCATATTGATAGCCTCGTGCTGCAACAATACCAGTTTCAGAGCATTGGCGACATGCTGTCGCAACAAGTGCCCGTATTCGTAAAATCTTACGGTTTCAATAACTTGGCTACACTCAATTTTCGTGGTGCATCGGCGGCGCAGTCGCAGGTATACTGGAATGGAGTGCCGCTGCAAAATGCCGCTCTTGGTGTGTCCGATGTATCGTTACTACCTGTATCGCTTATGAGCAAGGTGAATGTAGTATACGGCAGCTCTGCGGCATTGTGGGGCAGTGGTAATGTAGGCGGCGCATTATTGGTGGAAACAGATAAACCCGCTTTCGATACCGCAGGTAGCGCTGAGTACTCTGCATCTGTAGCCGCAGGTAGCTTTGGCCAATACCATATAGGGCTGGGCGCACAAGCGCGTATGCGCAAGCTATCGCTAGGTATAAAAGCATTTGGCCAATCGGCACAAAACAATTTCAGCTATACCGATAACGGCTCAAGGCTGCAAACACTCAACAGCCGCCTGCAAAGCGGTGCGCTTATGGGTAATGCCGGCTACCGCGTAAATGATAAGAACACCCTCGGCTTCACGGGCTGGTATCAGCAATACTATCGCGAGATACCCAGGGCGATGTTTGAACCGCAATCGGTAAAGAACCAGCGCGATGAATCGATGCGCCTGCTACTTGATTGGAATAGGGATACAAAGCAGCACAGCAGGTATGCGAAGCTGGCTTACACACGAGATCGTATGCTGTATGACGATGCACAGATAACCCTGCGCTCCGATAACATCACTAATATGCTGTATGGAGAGGTTGGTAATAAAGTGCATCTGAACCCTAATCACAAGCTGCTCGTCTTCGTACCCGTAACAGTTGCATGGATAGACCGCCGCACGGCTGGTGATGTAAAGACACAGAACCGGGCGGCACTTGCTGGTGCTTATGCAGGCACATTCCTTCGCCAGAAGCTGAATGTATCCATAAGTGCAAGGGGAGAGGTGATCAATGATAAAAGTATTTTCCTGCCCGGTGTCAACGCAGGCTACGATGCTACCCAATGGCTGTCCTTCCGTGCCAATGTGCAACGAAGCTACCGTGCCCCCACGCTCAACGAACTGCATTACAACCCCGGCGGCAACGATAAACTATTGCCTGAACGTGGCTGGAACCAGGATGCGGGTTATGCTTTGAAGATAGGCAGCAAAAGGGCGCTTACTTTCACGCACGATGCATCGGTATTCAACCGTAATATCAAAGACTGGATCGTATGGTTTGGCGGTGCTATCTGGACACCCCACAACATAGCTATGGTACACAGCCGTGGTATGGAAACGGATAACAACCTGCAATGGCGCATAGATGATAAATGGAAGCTCCACCTTGGTTTCAATTCCTCGTACATCATTGCTACTACTGAAGAAAGCTATATACCCGGTGATAACAGCATAGGCAAGCAGATACCATACACACCACGCTATAATTATAGAGGCAATATCGGCTTTAACTACAAAGCATTTTATTTCAACTACAACCATACCTATACAGGTTATCGGTTTATAACGGTAGATGAATCGCAATACCTGCTGCCATACAATACGGGCAACCTGCAACTGCTCTATACGCACCAATTGCCTACAACTACATTGCAGCTATCGGGCCAGTGCAACAACATTACTAACAACCAGTATGCGGTTGTCAACGGCCGCCCAATGCCGGGTATCAACTGGATGCTGGGCGCTAAGTTCATTTTCAACAATTAAGAGGTTTGGCTTAACTTCATCGCATGCCTAAGTATGCCGATCATTTTGAACTAGTATATGCCAAAGACCGTAAGGTGTGGCGCAAATGGTTGGAGAAAAACCATGATAAGTCGACAGGGATATGGCTGGTATATTATACGAAAGACAGCGGCAAACCAACGGTAACCTATGCCGAGGCGGTGGAAGAGGCCCTGTGCTTTGGCTGGATAGACAGCACCGCCAACAAGCTGGACGATGAGAGCCATAAGCAGATGTTCACTCCGAGAAAGGCAAAGAGTGTATGGTCGAAGCTGAATAAGACCCGTATAAATAAAATGATAGCCGAAGGCCAGATGACCGATGCAGGTATGGCCAAGATAGATGCTGCAAAGAAAGATGGTAGCTGGACTTCCCTTGACGCTGTAGAAGCGCTGGAGATACCGCCTGATCTGAAAAAGGCATTTGCTGCCAACAAGGTTGCTAAAAAGCATTTTGAGGAAGTGTACAGTACATCGCTTAAGAAGATGATCCTATACCGCATCAGCATGTCGAAACGACAAGAGACCCGGGATAAGTTTATTGCTGAGGTAATAGAAGCCGCTAACGAGGGTAAGAAGCCTCAGCGTTATGTGGTTTGATTTTTGCTTTCATTAGGGTATTTTTATATTTGTACCAATCGCTCCTTATTATGGCCAAGTTGTTTATCGCAGTATTATTTTGCTTGTTCAGCACCACAGCGCAGGCTACCGAGCCATACTATGTATTTTACCTGCACGGTATGATAGTGGAGGGGAGCGATGGCCGGCCGGTGAGCGAAAGCTATGGCCGCTATGAATATCCGCAGATAGTAGAGGCGTTGCAGAATAAAGGATTTGTTGTCATCAGCGAAATACGCGGCGCTAATACCGAGCCCCGGTCTTACGCCCTCAAGGTTTCTTCGCAGATAGATAGCCTGAAACAGAAGGGAGTTTCACCGTCTCATATCACAGTTATTGGCGCATCAAAAGGTGCGCATATCACTATGCTCGTATCTACATTTACCAAGGATAAAGATGTGAAATACGTTATCATGGCTGGTTGCAATGCCCCGGGCGATGGTATTGATATGAATGGGCAGGTGCTTTCCATCTACGAGAAATCGGATGGGGCGGGTAGCTGTGCCAATATCAAAAAAGCATCCTCAGGCATCAGCCGATATAAAGAGGTTCAATTGAATACAGGCCTGCGCCATGGCTTTATCTACAAACCTATGGATGCCTGGCTAAAGCCCGCTACCGACTGGGTAAGGCGTTGATTTTTTAGCCATATTTTCACCTCAACTAAGATATTATCGCTATTATTGTGGGCTAAGTTTTTCAGCCTTATGAGGATATGGTGTTGCCTGATATTACTATTTGCTTTGCAGATGAATGCATTGCCTGCCTTTGCCCAATACGAGGATGAAGAGGGCGATGGTATCAGGTCGCAATTTGGCTACGAGCGTGGTATGGCGCTAGGGTTTGGTGGTGTATACCAAACGGTGCAGGACCAGGCCATATCTCCGCTCATATATTCAGGCCTGGGCTATTCGCCATTGCTCAATTTTACAAAGAACAAAGCCGGCCGCTATGCCGAGGTGCGTATGCAAGCCTCTTTCTCAAAGCTAAAGAACACGGAATATCCCGACCTTAGCGAGCGGATAAAGTCTATAAGGGCAGTTATTGATTATCGACAAATGTTCCGCTTTACGGCTATCCGCAACGAGCGCTACCAGACATTTGCTGGCGGTATGCTTAGCGGACAGTTCTCTTACCGCAATGCCCCGCAGCTTGCCGGTTCCGCATCGGCGTATGATTATGCAACCACATTGGGCCTGGCAGGCCGCATCACCAAAAAATCGGCTATAAAAGACCGCGATGGCCTGCTGGCTATAGATATAGCTATACCCGTGCTGGCTGTAGTGGCGCGCCCGGGCTACCTCAACCGCACTACAGCGCTTGAGGAAACTAAACTTAAGTTTGGCGACTACCTGTCTACAACCGAGGCAGGCTTTTTTAGCAAATTCCTGCGCCTGAATACCCGTGTTTCTTACACCTATCCGCTTACCAATGGCAATGCGCTGGGTTTTGGCTATAGCTGGGATTACCACCAGGTAAACCACAAAAGCGAGGCAAAACTTGCTGAGCATACATTGTTTATGTTTTTAATGTTCAATTACTAGATGATGAAGAGTGGTGTTATGCGCAACCTGCTGGTTGTACTTTTTGTCCTGTTTGCATTTGCATCGTGCGAAAAAGCATTTATAAAAGAGAAGAAAACGGAGAATGCCCGTGTGGTATTTGATGAGATATGGAAGGTGCTGGACAAAGGCTATGGTAATTTTATATATAAAGGCCTCAGTTGGGATACTACCTATATGGCATACGATACCCTGGTGAATGACACTATGGATACTTATGAGCTGTTTGATATGGCCACCCGCCTGATAGCGGAGTTGAAAGACCCTGATATAACCCTGGATGCGGGCTTTACACAATGGAGCTATAATAACCAGCTAAACGCTGCTGCGAACTACAACGAGAAGGTGGTACAGCAGAACTACTTGAAAAAGTACGAACGTAGCGGCCCTTTCATTTATAGCATATTCTTGCCCGATTCGATTGCTTATGTGCAATACAGCAGCTTTAACGACAACCTGGATGAGTATAAGCTGGAAGAATTCATCAAAAACCTGAAACGCCTTGGTGGCACAAAAGGCACCATACTGGATCTGCGCAACAACCGTGGGGGTAATATGGATAACCTGTTTATGCTGATAAAGCATATAGATGTGCCGGATACTATGGGGGCAGGCACGAATTACCTGTTCCTGACTGCTTACCGTAACGGCCCTAAGCATGGCGACTTCACTAAATATTTCGATAATTGGGTGGATGAGAGTGGAGGCGAGCGCCTGCCGGTGAAGATGGCGGTACTGGTGAACAGGGCCTGCTTTGGTGTTACCAGCATGTTTACCACAGGATGTAAGGCTTTGCCCCTGGTAAAGATATTTGGCGATAGTACCAGCGGTGGCGGTGGACATATTATGGGCGCCGAGCTGCCTAATGGCTGGAGGCTGCGTTATCCCAATTCAATTGTTTTGGATATTAACGATAACAATATAACTGATGGAGTTGCGCCGGATTCACTCCTTATAACTACACCGGCAGATGAGGCCGCAGGCAAAGACCTGCTCATGGAAGCGGCACTGGATTATATCCGGCCCTAAATAGTATAAGTACATAGATAATAATTTTGGTTTATAATTCTTCCCTTCCTACCTTTGCCGTCCAAAATTTCACTTAAAAGGAGGAACTAAAATTTGGAAGAAAATCAAATTATTAACCAAAATCAAACCGCGCACGACGATTTCGATTGGAGCGTGGACAAAAGGAACGTAGCTCATTACTCTAATGAGAAACGCGAAGAAATGGACTCTGTTTACAACAGCACGTTCAAAAGCATTGAGGAATCTGAACTGCTGCAAGGTACTATCGTAGGCCTTACTAAGACAGATGCTATCATCAACATCGGCTTCAAATCTGATGGCCTTGTTTCCCTCAACGAGTTCCGCGATATGCCCGAAGTAAAAATCGGCGAAGATATCGAGGTAATGGTGGTAGAAAAAGAAGACCGCAACGGTCACCTGCACCTGAGCCGCAAACTGGCGCGCGCAGCACGTGCATGGCAGAAAATCGTTGACTTCTACAAAACCGGCGAGGTTGTTACAGGTACTATTACCTCTAAAACTAAAGGTGGTCTTATCGTAGATGTTTACGGTCTGGAAACCTTCCTGCCAGGTTCACAAATCGACGTGAAGCCTGTAACTGATTACGATCAGTACGTAGGTAAGACAATGGATTTCAAAGTTGTGAAAATCAACGAAGCTATCCGCAACGCAGTGGTATCGCACAAAGCGCTTATCGAAAGCGATATCGAGCAACAACGTAGTGTTATCATCTCTCAGCTGGAGAAAGGTCAGGTACTGGAAGGTACTGTTAAGAATGTTACCGACTTCGGTGCGTTCATCGATCTGGGCGGCGTAGATGGTCTGCTTTATATTACCGACATCAGCTGGGGCCGCGTAACGCACCCGAGCGAAGTGCTGGAAAACGGTCAGAAACTGAATGTGGTTGTTCTTGACTTCGATGACGAGAAAAAACGCATCAGCCTTGGCCTGAAACAACTGACTCCTCATCCTTGGGATAACCTGCCGGCTGAAATAGCTGAAGGTAGCAAAGTGAAAGGTAAAGTTGTAAACATCGAAGATTACGGTGCATTCCTCGAGATCATGCCTGGTGTTGAAGGTCTGGTTCACGTATCTGAGATCACATGGTCTTCACAGCCTATCAATGCTAAAGAGTTCTTTAAAATGAACGATGAGTATGAGGCTACAGTTGTAACACTGGATAAAGAAGAGCGCAAAATGAGCCTCTCTATCAAACAACTGACTGAAGATCCTTGGGAAACTATCGAGAACAAATTCCCGGTTGACAGCCGCCACAAAGGCACTGTTAAAAACATCACTCCTTATGGCGTGTTTGTTGAACTGGAAACTGGTATCGGCGGTATGATCCACATCAGCGACCTGAGCTGGATCAAACGTTACAACCACCCAAGCGAGTTCACTAAAGTTGGCGAAGACATCGAAGTGATGATCCTGAGCATCGATAAAGAGAACCGCAAACTGGCTCTGGGCCACAAACAACTTGAGGAAGATCCCTGGAATACTTTCGAAACTGTATTCCCTATCGGTTCTACTCACGAAGGTAGCGTAACCCGCAAAGATGATAAAGGTGCTACAGTACAACTGCAGTATGGTCTGGAAGCATTTGCTCCTGCACGCCACCTGCGCAAAGAAGACGGTAGCAACGTAGAGGCTGATGAAGTACTGCCTTTCGTTATCATCGAGTTCGATCGCAACGACAAACGCATCATGGTATCTCACTCTCGCATTTGGGAGCAAACCAAAGCTGACGAGAAAGAAGCAGTGAAAAAAGAAGCTGCTGCTGAAGGTGAGAAAACTAAGAAAGCGGTTAAGAACATCCAAAGCAAAGTAGAGAAACCAACCCTTGGTGACCTTGGCGCTCTGGCTGCTCTGAAAGACAAAATGAAGAAAGCTGAAGGCGACGAAAAATAAGCCTGAGGTATTCTCCTGATACTAAATAAGCCATCCGTAAAGGATGGCTTATTTGTTTGTATAAAGTTTGAAAAGATTAGAGTTCGCGTGTCGATGACATATGGCTACACCGGCATATCCCAGTGTCCGTTCAGCTTCAGTACTTTCTCTATCACATCCCGCACACAAGCGTCACCACCATTTCTGGGCGATATGTATTTAGCTACGCCTTTGATCTCAGGTACAGCATCGGCAGGGCAGCAGGGCAGGCCGCAAAGCTGCATGGCAGCATAGTCGGGTATATCATCGCCCATATACAGCATTTGCTCATAGGGTATGTTGGCCTCGGCAGCTATCTGCTGCAGCAGTTCTTTTTTGCTTTCTATGCCTATATGCACATCGGTAATGCCCAGCTTATTGAGGCGGGCACGCACGGCCTCAGACTTACCCCCGGATATGATCCATATTTTGTAACCTTTCTTGATGGCCAGCTGCATGGCATAGCCATCCTTAATGCTCATACGGCGCAGCAGGTGGCCATCTTCTGTGGCCAGAAGGTGTCCGTCGGTCATTACACCATCCACATCAAAAACAAATACCCTGATGGGGGCGAAAAGCTCAAGTACGTTCATGGGTTATTTCTGGTTATCGCGCCATTCATACACCCAAGCTGATTGTATCATCTCCAGGTGACCTTCGGTAGATTGCTCGCGTGTGCCGTCGAAATTGGGAACTTCCAGCACCCACTCCAGCAGGTCGGTAAAGCGTATGCGGTATATTTTGCTTTCGCCAAAATCGTCGCCAAAGCGCTCATACAGCTTCAGGGCTATGTCTTCGTGGTCGTTCCAGTGTATTGGTGGTTCAAAATGAGCCATTGTAGTAAGTCTAAGTTTGTTTTAAGAATTAGTCGCCGTGTATGAGAGATTGGTCGGGGAGGGTAACCTCTACAGTGCCGCTATTGCCTTCCAATATGCACTGGCAGCCCAGCCTTGAGTTCAGCCTTGGGTTGCGTGCCCTGTCAATAAAGTCTTCTTCCTTGTCCGATAGTTCAGGCAAATGCTCTTCACCTTTGTCTACATACAGGTGGCAGGTGCTGCAGGCACATACCATACCACAGTTGTGGTGCAGTTCTATATTATTATCCAGCGCTATCTCTAATATGCTTTGCCCCGGCTCAATATTCTCCAAGGTTACCGGCTCCAGCCCTTTCTGTTCAAAATTGAATTTAATAGTATACATCTAGTCTTTTCTGCTATTAGTGCGCAAAGTTAAGGCATCGCAGAGTTTTATTGCTTATCGCTGCTATATAAGTTTATTATAGAGGTAGTGATGGCTTTGTAGATGTTGGCCCAGTCGGGGTGAGACTGTAATAGTTGCAGGTGTTTTTCTATGGTTGGCAGGTCGTTGCGCTTGGCGGGGCCCGTTTGTAGCTGCACCGGAGGTGTATGTTGTATACGTTCCACCGTTTGCAGTATGATGGGGGTGAGCAGTGATGATGGCAGGTTGTGGGTGTTACAAATCTCATCTGCTATGGTCATCAGGTGGTTAGTAAAGTTGTTGACCAGCACGGCAGATAAGTGCAGGTGAGCACGGGTACTGTCATCTGTTTGCTGCAATGTATCTGTAAAGCTACTGGTAATTGTGTGCGCTATTTGCTGAGCTGTTTCACCATTTGACTGCCACGCTACAGGAATATTCCTTTGGGAGGGGAATTGACCTTTTACGATTGAATATATCGGCCATATCAGCGCTTTATGTTCAACCTGCACAGGTATATCGAAACTCACTGCCCCTGCGGTATACACCAACACGCTTTGTTTTAGGTTGATGTGTTTAACCACCTGGTGAACGGCGGTGTCTGTAACTGCAATGATGCAGCAGTCCGCATCGTCTTTTATATCCGTTATGCCTGCATGGGCAGCATGCACGGTAGCTGCCAGTGCTGATGTTTTCTGCTCATCGCGGCCATATACACATATACAGGTATGTCCTGCCTGCTGTAGTTTTTCTGTAAGAAACCACGCCATGTTGCCCGTGCCAACAATATTGTACTTCATTAGTTTTTATTGTGGGCTACGTAATAGTCTTTCATAATAGTATGCACGCGCTGTTTCAGTTCGCTTACATCATTCATGGTAAGGCCTGCTGTAGGTATTGGCTCCAGAAAGTGGAAGTAAATAGGCATTGGCCTTGCCCAAAGCTTTTTGTTGTGTGGCAGTATCTTACCTGTGTTGAAGATAACGCCGGGTATAATGGGCTTCTGTGCTTTGATGGCGGTAATGAATGCACCGTCAAAGAAGGGTTGCATGGGTTCTTTAGTTTTATTGCGTGTGCCTTCGGGGTACAGACAAAGGTGCGTGCCTTGATCTAGTGTCTCCTGCATTCGGGTAAAGCTCTCGCGGCGGCTGTTCTCTTTTTTACGGTTCACCAATATAGAACCGGTTTTATAGATGACGCCAAAGATGGGGATCTTCGACATCTCCACCTTAGCCAGTGTTTTATTAGGGCCGGGTATCCATGGCGATGATACAGGTATATCTACTAGCGAATTGTGGTTGATGACCACTACATATTGTTCACCCTTTTTAAAATTGTGCTTCCCTTTGCGTATGATAGGGCAGCCTACCAGTGGCATGAAGAAGCCCATCCATGCCCTGAAAACCGGGTGTAAGGCCCTTGCACGCTTAGGCTCTGGTAGTAGTGATATGAGCCATATTGGTATGAATACCACCAGCATGGTAGCTACGAAGAATAGCATACCAACGATGAAGTAAACAGTGCCCAGTATGTTCTTAATCAGTTTCATTAGCTTAATCCAGCGACCAATCTATAGCTTTTTCTCCATGTTTTTTCAGCCATTCGTTGGTCTTGCTGAAGTGATTATTTCCCCAAAAACCATTGTGTGCTGATAGTGGTGATGGGTGTGCCGATGTGAGCACAAGGTGTTTACTCTTGTCAATCAGGTCTTGTTTGCCTTTTGCAAAGCCACCCCATAATATAAAAACCACATGGTCTTTCTTTTCTGATATAATGCGGATCACATCGTTGGTGAATTGGTGCCAGCCTATTTTGCTATGCGACATAGGTTGGTTGGCTTCTACTGTTAGCGCGGCATTCAATAGCAAAACACCCTGATGAGCCCACTTCTCGAGGTTGCCATACGATGGTATGGGTATATCCAGGTCGTTTTTGATCTCTTTGAATATATTGACCAGCGATGGTGGGGGCTGAATGCCTTTAGGTACGGAGAAGCTCAGGCCGTGCGCCTGATTGGGGTTGTGGTAGGGGTCTTGCCCCAGTATCACCACCTTTACTTTATCGAAAGGGGTAGTGTTGAAGGCATTGAATATATTGGGGCCTGCCGGGTAAATGGTCTTACCTGCCTGCTTCTCTTTCTTTAAAAAATCGATGATGCCGGTAAAGTATGGCTGGTTAAACTCTGCCTGTAGTTGTTCCTTCCAGCTGTCTTCTATTTGTACGTTCGCCATCAGGCTGCTTAGTTTTTATCAGCGTTTGTGCTTTTCTCCATTATGGTAAAGCTGCCGCAAAAGCTTTTGCTTTTATACTTCTGGCTCAATACTACCAGGTATACATCGCTTTTTTCGGGCACAAAGGAGTATACGATATAGTTCTTCTGTTTAGGGTCGGGTACTGCTACATGGTCAATACGCTTATCCTTACCATCAAACAACTCAAAATTCATTTTGCTGGCATAATGGCTGCCTACAAATATCATTTGATACATCTTGCCTTTCTCGAGCTGCACGGCTATGGGTGATGGCTCCTGCGAGTGCATGGTAAGCATAGCATCGCGGTATAGCTCCATGCCCTGCACTTTAAAGTTTTCCCTCAGTTGTGCGGCTTCGAGGCGCATAGCCTTATCGTTGCAGCCCACATTGGATTGTGCAATGCCGGAAAAACAGCCTGCAATGAATATAGTAGTTAGTATGAGTTTTTGGATCATGGTATAAATGGTGCTGTAGTGGACTACGAAGATAAGTATTTTGCCAGCGGCTTATCTAGCTATCATTTTATCAGTATTTGCCTTACATGTTTCTCTATGTTATTGCCAATTTTCTCCATTGGCAGGTCGTTGGCATCATCGCCAAAAGGGTCTTCTATCTCTTCGGCTATTACCTCGAGGCTGGTAAGCACATAAAACACCAGCGCCACCACCAACACCACGAAATACCCCAGTGAATACACATAGCCAAATGGCAGCATCATCACATACAGGAAGATGAACTTTTTGATGAACGCACTGTAAGAGTAGGGTATAGGGGTGTTTTTTATACGTTCGCATGCACCGCAGATGTCTGTAAAGCTGGTTAGTTCGGGGTTTACATACAGCAGTTGTTCACCTGTTATCAGCCCGTTTTTGTGTAGCTGCACTACTTTGTTGTTGATGAATAGTGCTACCTGGTTGGGGGCATGTTTGCCGGTGTCCAGATGTTTGAGCTCGGGATGGTCTTTTTCATCAAGCGTAAAACGTGTGAATTCAGATTGCAGATGCTCCTTCAATACTTTGGCATACAGGGGTATGGTGCTTGCAAAATATTCCCTTGTTTCAACATCATTCTCAGGTAGCAACACATCCATTTTTATAGCCAGGTTACGGCTGTTGTTCACAAGTGCCCCCCACAGTTTACGCCCTTCCCACCAGCGGTCGTAAGCCGTATTGGTACGGAAAACCAGTAGTAGCGAGAGCGCGAAGCCTAGCAGCGTATGTAGATGATACAGATTGCGTATATAGTCTTTCTCGGAGATCTTAAAAACGTTCAACTCCAGAAAAGCTACAGCCCAGGCATAAGCTGCTATGATCAGTATCAGTTTGGAGAGCTTGCGTAGCGTGTCCGACTGTTTGAACTGAAACAGTATGTTGAACCAGTTATGGGGATTATATATCTGCACTAAATGCTATGATTTTTAGATTAACGGATCTCTACTTCAAATAGTTTTTGTCCTTCAAGGTAGCCTTCCAGCTTATCTTGCAGCGTAACGGGGCCTACACCCGCAGGTGTGCCTGTGTATATAAGATCGCCAATATTAAGAGTGAAGTACTGTGATACGTAGGCAATGATCTGATTGATGCTGAATATCATATCACCAGTATTGCCATGCTGCACTACTTTGTTGTTCATCATCAGTTGAAAACTGATATTGTTCATGTCCATGCTTTCCGTTACCGGTACAAAACTGCCAACAACGGCCGAGTTGTCAAAGGCTTTGGCTATCTCCCAGGGCAGACCTTTGTTTTTTTGCTTTTGCTGCACATCTCTGGCGGTAAAGTCAAGCCCTACAGATACTTCGTTGTAATACTTATGCGCAAATTTCTCTTGTATGAATTTGCCATTTTTGTTTATACGCACCACCAACTCGCATTCATAATGCAGGTCGTCAGTAAATTCTGGATAGTACACGGGTTTGCCGGGCAATACCAATGCCGATTTAGGCTTCATAAAGATGACCGGCTCATCGGGTACAGCATTATTCAACTCTTTGGCGTGTTCGCTGTAATTTCGCCCGATACAAACAATCTTCATAGTTAATTGTAAAGCTGTTATATGCCCCGTGTAAAAATAAAGTTTCCTGACCAAAAACCTATATTCAGTACCAGTATCGCTGTACGTATCAAAGACATTAACTATGGAGGTCATCTTGGCAACGACTCGGTACTTTCTATGTTGCACGAGGCACGCATGCAGATGCTTGCAGGCTGGGGCTGTACCGAGCTTGAAGTGTTTGGCATAGGTCTGATAATGGCCGATGTAATGATCGCCTATAAAGCCGAAGCCTTCTATGGCGATATATTGCATGTAGATATATATGCTGAAGAGATCTCCGACCGCACTTTCGACCTGCTATATCATGCAAGCTGCGCCGGTAAAGACATCGCGCATGGTAAGACAGGTATGGTTTGCTTTGATTATGCACAACGGAAAATAGCAGAAATACCAGCTGAATTAAAAAATAAGCTGCTGGCTGTTGGTTTTTAAAGGTATTTATTTACCTTTGCCATCCCAAAATGGCGAGGTAGCTCAGATGGTTAGAGCGCAGGATTCATAACCCTGAGGTCACGGGTTCAACTCCCGTCTTCGCTACAAGTCCTCAAAGCGTTTCAGTATTAAAACTGAAACGCTTTTTTCTTTTGGTACAACATAGGTACAACAAATCAGGGGCTGCGCTTGGCTAGGGGGGTGTTTTTCCCGTTGCAATATCTGGGGATATGTTCTTTATTTGCTTAAACGCACACAGAGAACATTATGAACATTGATAATCTGAAGTCATATGATGAGGTGATTAAATACCTTAAGTCTAAATCAAGAACAACACATCTGCTTTTTGGCAATGGATTTAGTATGGCATATGACCCAGGAATTTTCTCTTACAATGCATTAAGTACTTTCATCGATAGAACTGATAATGACCTTCTAAAGAAACTGTTCAGCGTCATCAACACAAAGAATTTTGAATTGATAATGCAGCAACTCGACAACTTCGTAGAAATTGCTAAGGTCTTTAGTACTGATCGTTTACTGGTTAACAAACTTATAGAAGCAAGCACTACATTAAAGGACAGTTTAATAGAGGCGGTTAAAGAACTTCATCCAGACCATGTTTTTATGGTTGACGAAGAAAAAAGTATTAGGTGCTCTCAGTTCCTCGCTCAGTATCTAGAAAATGGGGGGAATGTATTTTCAACTAACTACGATCTGCTCCCTTATTGGGTACTAATGCGGAATAACTCAAAATTTTCGATAGATGGTTTCGGGCGTGATGTAGAGAACCCTGATGAAATGATAACTGGTGATGATCCGATATTTTCAGAATTAAGATGGGGCAAGCATAAAGAAACTCAAACAATACATTACTTACATGGTGCGCTACCTATTTTTGATACCGGCATTGATATAGTTAAGGAGGAATATGATACAGGACACTATCTGCTAGAAAAAATAAGTGCAAGGATGGAGAAAAAGGAATATCCCATCTTTGTTACAGCAGGCAATGCAAAAGAGAAGCTAAACCATATCATGCACAATAAGTACTTATCATACTGTTATGACCGGTTGTGTGATATTCAAGGCTCATTAGTGACATTTGGCTTTAATTTTAGCGAAAACGATGACCACATAATTGAAGCAATAAATAAAGCTGCGCATCAAGGTAAGCGTGGCGGAGATAAACTTTTGAGTATATATATCGGTGTGTTTTCTGAAAATGACTTAGCTCATATTCTGCAAATACAAAAGAAATTTAGATGCAAAGTGAATCTATATGACGCAAGAACTGCGAAAATATGGGACTGTTAACCTAAATAGAATTTGGTGTATGAGTGTTATCGTTTTGGATGGCGAGAGCTTAGACGAATTCGTCCAAAAACTTGTTATCGAGATCAAAAGCCAGTTAAAGGCTGCACCACACCGTAAATGGATTGATGGCGAAGAAGTCATGGCTATGCTTGGTATAAAGTCAAAAACCACGCTGCAAAAGCTAAGGGACGAAGGCAAAATAAGGTTCTCTCAGCCCGAACCTCGCATCATTCTTTATGATCGTGACAGCATAGATGCTTATTTAGAAAAACACGCTAAAAACACATTCTAATGGAAGATACTACTAAGGTTGACCAGCAATATAAGGATGGTTTTGAAATCGCCTATTGGCTAAGGCGCGGCAACAGCCCTCACCTTCAAGAAATCATGGATAAGAACGCCAATGGCAACAACTATGATAAGGGCTTGCAGGCTGGCAAAAAAGAAGCCGACCGTGAACAAGTGCGACAACGGCTACAGGGCAACAAAGACCAATCTACCACGCAGGACAAAGGCATGGACATAGATTAATTCTTTAGTCTGGCCACATTACCATTCATCATTCCACCGTGAAGAATAAAATCATGCAAAGTTGCGCGAGGGCGGCAAGAGGTCAAGGATTTGCCTCTACGAGTTCCTCGTTGACATCGTGCCTATAACCCTCGCTGCGGAGGATTTGCATGTTTAATTCTAATCCCTCGGAGGCTATGATGAATGCCAAGCAACGCAAACTAATCAAAGAACTTAAATCCATTATCCATGCTGCCCCGCAATCGCTCAAAGCGGCAGTTGCACAGGAAGCCCTTGACCACGACACCATCACTGACTTCTTCACCGACCTTTTGCGCCACGGTTGCCAAAGTGGTATGATTGGTTCGCTGATTTATTACAGTGATACACACCAGTTTTACGACACGCACTATCACGACATTGAGGAACTACGCTATAACCTTGAACACTCATTAGGCGAAGCGCTTAGACCGCAAGGCGACCTTAAAAATTGGTACGCATGGTTAGGGTTTGAAGAAACCGCCCGCCAGCTGGCGGAAGAGTTTGGGATTGTCTGGTGACAGTTAATCCTACCTTCTATTGCCAATTTAACGGTGTGGTCGCATCCGCATTATTCTCGATAAACATTCTAATGTCTTCGGCCCGCCAGGCGGTAATGCCCGGCCCAAGTTTTATTGAAGATGGGAAGCGGCCAGACTTAACGCCATTCCACCATGTAGTCTTGCTTACAGGAATGAACGTCAGCACTTGCTGCAGGCGTAAGAAGCCAGTTTCTGGTATAGTAGGTACTTTGGTCATTTTGGATGCCTTTTCTAAGGTAGCAGATACGCGCACACTGAATATTCAATCAGTGAACGGACAGGATTATAATCAATGCGAATGAGATTGGGGCAAAAAATCTGTTTTATAAATCTCGGTAACACTGGATAAATGTGCCGAGGTCAATACTATGCGCCATGCTCTCATTCAGTATCGACCATATCACGGGATAAAGATCTGGTCAAGGAATATTTTCCTAGTAATTATCGCCTTGTCCGCTCATAGTCAGAGGCATATAATCGGGTATAAGCGCGTTGATTCAATTTCCACTTTCTAGGTGTGAAAAAACCGGGGACAAAACCGGGGACAGAAGGCTTACCATATTAGATAACGCTCTGTTATTATTGATAAATTAGAATCCAGTCGATTGCGACATTCGGCACCATTGGCTTAGACAATACTGTCCCTTAGCGTTCAAAACCCCTTGTTTAACAAGGGGTTTTTGCGTTATAGTGTTCATATCACTCACATGCTGAACAACGGAATTTAAGCCCTAACTGGGGACAAAACCGGGGACGGCAGTTCAAATAAGGTTTGTCCCCGGTCATGGCTCGATTAGTCCGCAAACTCACTGACACAGAATGCCGAAAAGCCCGTCCTATGGCAAAAAAGTATAGGTTGCCCGATTCAGGCGGCTTAGGTCTACTTGTACGCCCTACTGGCACCAAGGTCTGGCAATATCGTTATGAATACCGGGGGAAGCCGAATGACTATACAATAGGGGAATACCCTCGAATCAGCTTGGCAGAGGCTAGGGAAGTCCGTAAGGCAGTAAAAGAACTAGTGGCTAAGGGCATCGACCCGAATCAGCAAAAAGCTGATAGCTACGCTCAAAATATAAACGCAAATGGCGACGTTACTGATGATATTGACGCCATAGAAAGCCGCTTTGAAACAATAGCCCGAAGCTGGCACAGCAAACAGGTATGGGATGCAAAGCACACGGTTGTTGTCATGCGGTCACTTGAAAAAAACGTATTTCCTATGATTGGCAATAAGGCCATCAATAAGATCACGCCCCGCGACGTATTGGACGTGTTGCAAAAGATGGAAGACCGTAATGCCTTGGACAGTGCACGCAGGGTTGCCAAACGCATTGAAGAAGTATTTGAACACGCCTTGAAGAATTTGCTTGTTGATTATAATCCTGCAACTGGGCGAGGCAAAGGGCTTAAAACCTGGAAAAGAAAACACCGCCCTCACCTTTTACCCAAGTATATCCCTGAATTTCTAAATGCTCTTGAAAGCTACCCCGGAAGCGTAAAAGTAAAGCTTGCCATGAAATTATTGTGGCTCACTTTTGTGCGCCCAGGCGAATTGCGCAAAGCCCGGTGGGAGGACTTTGATATCAAAAAGGCGACGTGGCGCATACCAGCAGAATTAATGAAAATGGACAAACCACACATTGTGCCTTTGTCGGCTCAGGCACTGGCGGTATTAGAAGAACTTCGCCCTATAACTGGTAAAGGCACATTGTTGTTTCCCGGCGAACGTGACGCGAACAAGCCTATGTCAGACGTAGCTTTACTAAAGGCTTTAACCATCCTTGGGTTTCATAAAAATGCAGCTAAAAAGCAGAATATAAGCAAAGCTGCAGCTGAGATCATTTTGCAACGGTCTTTTGTCCCTCATGGTGTAAGAGGTTCAGCATCTACAATTTTAAACGAGATTGGAAAATTCAAAGCTGACTATATTGAACGACAGTTAGCACATATTGATGGTAACAGCGTTAGGGCTGCCTATAATCATGCAGAATACTTGGATGAAAGAATCCAAATGATGCAATGGTGGGCTGATTATCTTGAAAATACCAATAGCCAGGCGTTATAAGAATATCGGAACCTTTTCTGAAAAACATAGGTTCATCTTATTTTTTACTCCCCAATGCGCGGAGCGGGCTGTTTCTTGTTAGATTTCAATTGTGGTTGGGCCGTATCACTTAAGAAACCCTCGATCATTATTCTAATAGATTCTTTTTCAAAACTGTCAGCTTCTTCGGGTGTTCTGTATATTAGATTAACGACATAAGTATCGTTAACATTTTGCTCATTATTGCCTTGAGTGTACCCTTCTTTTTTGGGGCTGCAATTTGAAAGGCAACACATAGCTAAACTGCTGTAGAATAAAGATTTTAGTGCAGACATTGATTCCGCTCCCCAGCTCATGAATTAAGGGGCTAATTATTACATAATATCCAAAAAAGGTCAAGATATTTGTATGAACTGTGGAAAACGTCGATTTATTGCCAATTGTGCTAGCATTTGTTCCTCCCATATTTTTTGGCGTTCTTGGGTGGGTAGCTACGCATTTATTTGAACCGTTCAAAAGAAAGCATCTATATTCAAATTTTGGTACTAGCGGGGAAATACTAAACAGACGTGGATATTTGTTCTTTATTTCAATTGGAGTTCTATTATTAGGCAGTGCCTTTGGAACATACAACATATTAAGCAATGGCTGGGAAAACCAAACTTTTGGCAAAAGCAAATACCCTCATTTTTGGCTGGAAAAAGGGAGTATATATGATGAGGAGAGCATTAAATTAAGATACAGATACGTTTTTATTGTTAAGTATTCTATTGAAAGCCCGTCACTTTCGACTTCTTTTGTAAAAGCTAATCTGTACAAAGAGCCATCTAATATAATTCGGGAAAATCTTATCGATGCTGGCTATTACGCGCGACTTAAAGATATAGAGATTGAAATTGTTTTCTCGGATAAAACTTTCCAACCAATAGTTAGTAAAAAAATTGATTTGCGTAATCTAAACTGCGAAGAAAAGTTTTTCTACAACGCAAATAAAAAAGAGTTGGGTGTTTGTTACATTGCTAGCGATAGAGATTCAGTTGATAACTCTATATATGATGGTAAGCTGCATGCCGTTAAGGATTTAACTGGCAAAATGCTATTAGTCTCCTTTAAAGTTTTAAATACCCCACTAAGACATCTTGACCCTCACCTCTACGATGTATTTCATATTGGTATCAATGAATATTTACAGAGAGTTGATATAACGAAATGCAAAAATGATACATTGAATAGTATTGGACAATATTCCGCGATTTACAAATATCGTACGCAATTATTATTATCCTATGGGCCACAAAACGAAGAAAAAATTGCCAATTTTTTGGGAGGGCAATTTAACACATCTCTCAAAGAAGATGCTAGTAAAGACGGTTTAGAGGAAAACCAATTGTCTGATGCTTCATCTGACTAATTATAACCGGTTGAAATAATATGTGTAGAAAGGGGATTGTGCCTTCTCATGCATAAAAATATCAAGGATGTTTTTATGTCGCGTATTAAATTTGAAATAATAGATTTTTCCTTTATCGAATCGTTCGCCCTGCCTCTTGCTTAACATCACATAGATTGTATCCCTGTGATAAATTTTATTACGAACATACGGTATGTCATGTGTTAGCATCATTCTATAATCAGCATCAGTAGGAGAATTGAAAAACCCAATTTCTTTTTTTGAAAGTATAAATCCCTGAGTAAAGGTGTCTGTTTTGTCTTTTACAGAAACACCTCGAATATGAAATTGCCCATCAATCGTATCCAAATTAATAAGCGTGTATTCTATTGCTTGGTCCTTATTATTACAGGAGGCAAAATAAAAACAACAAAAAAGTACAATAAAGTAGAATAGTCTGTTTTTAAGATTAACGTGTCGCAAAATTGATTGTGTTGATGTTCCACTAATTTTAGGGATAAGAAAAATACTACAATAGCTTTAGATAATAAAAGTTGTAGGAAAGTGAGCAATTCTCTCTTTTAAATAAGTCAATTACATCCTTGCGCCGTACGCTGCACTTAAACCAATATTCTTTTCCAACATCAAAGTAATCACCTTGACGTTTATTTATCGTTACATAGAAATTGGTGTCATAAATTATTTCATGATTGATAATCTTAGACCCTTGAAACATATGTGCGCGATATGTAGCAGCCTTCGGATGGTCGCAACATCCCTCCTCTGATTTTTCAACAATAATAAAACCTTGCGTGAAGGTATCTAAAGCATCTTCTGCCGAAATTCCTCGAATATAAAATTTGCCATCCGTTATATCTAGATTATTCAATTGGTATTGAATAACCTGGACAGGTTGATTGCAGGATGACAAAAATGCTTTAAATAAAAAGAGAATTAATACACATTTTCTTTTCAGCACCGTAGTTTTTAATTAAGATAAGGATTTTTATCAAACCTCACTTTGCCACTATCAGTTAATTTCGGCATCTCATAATAGGGTTGCTTTGGATAATAAGTGATAGGCTTATCTGTAATAAATGCAAATATATTCTGTCCTGATGCACGCCTTAGTTCATCCGGCGTTACCAGTGGCCTGCTGTTAGCTTCTGATTTTTCAATCGTGAAGAATGACTTTTGTATAATTACATGTGAGGTCTGACCGATCGCTTTACTTACGTAATCAGCGGTAAAGTTATCATTGATACTAAAAAACTGACGAATGGTGGAATTGCCCACAAACGTTTCCCAGTTGTCGCTATAATGTGATTTCAGTTGTATCAATGATTGCAGGATCGGCCATACCGTGATCTCAAACCCTGCATAGGTGCTTAAAGCCGTTTCAATTTCTGGCAGATATCCCAACGCTGCAAATTCATCTAATAGGAAACAAACACGCTTATTAGGCTTGCGCACAACTGCCCGCATGGTGGTCGTCACCACCAGACGCAACCACCTTGCATGGCTTTGCAGCTTGTCGGCGGGAATGATAACATACAGCGTTGTTTTGCCGTCCGAAAGCGTCTTAGGATCAAACCCGGTTTCCATTGATTTTTGCAAGGCAGGCGATTTTATGAAATCAGTGCATTGCAGGACGGTAGAAATTATATTGCCCCAAGTTTTGTCACCCGTTTTCATGAGCTTTTCAATCTCATTTGCGACTTGCTTTACGGTATCGCCAAAGGCTTCGTTATCGTTAACATTCATATCTTCGATAAGTTTCAGCCATTTGTCTTCCGGTAAGCGTACCCATTGCCACAGGGTTTTTAAAGAGCGTTCTATGGGTTCATCTTCGTAAGTCGCCATGTGCAGCAGTAACCCCGATACAATTGCCCTGGCATTATCCGTAAAGAACTTGTTCTGGTCTTTCTTATCAATCGGCACAATCATTTCGGCAATCATCTGCGCATCATCCACCAGATGCAAATTGTCTGTATCAGCAAGTATATCTAGCGGGTTATAACTTTGCGCTTCGCCAAGCTGGTCAGACAACAAGCCCCACGGATTGAGAACCACAATATTCTGCCCCCGTTCCTTTTGATAACGCGCCGTGATGGCGGCGTTTTCCCCTTTGGGGTCTATGACCACCCATGAGCCTTGATAGTCGCTGGCCCCGAGCAGATTGGGAATAATGAGGTTGGTGCCTTTGCCGCCCCTTGTGCCGGCAACGGTGAGGATATGGCCTTTGTCGCTGAAGCTAAGGCCGCCACCGATATAAAAGCCTTTAGGCTGCATATAGGGTTGTAATTCATCGGTACGGGCAAACCTTGCCGAGCCGAATTTGCCGCCCTCTACGAGTGCGTTATTGATACCTGTTTTCCATTTCTGGAAAACCAGATACACCAGCGCTCCAATCACGAGATTGACACCCAGGTAAATAAAGATGAAGCCGCCCCTAATCCACTCTGTCGGCATCAGCTCAACAATCAGATACCCCACAATAATAAGAGCAGCCCATATCAGGACGGCACCAATAATCATGGCAACCCGTACAATGGGTAACAGCGGGTGAAAATTTGGGTATTCGTCTTTAGGATAAACGAAGCGTTTATAGGCCCTGACAAATCCCAGCAGTGATCCAGCCAATGTGATCGGTGTCAGAAAGGCAGTGACCAGAATAAGAATTGCTTTGGTGCGCCCCTCGGGATTAGGACGAACTTTAAACAGGTATTTGATTTCATTAGCGGTGACATCGAACAAGCCGTTAGGTCTTCTATTCTCCATGATGAAAAATTGTTTAGACCATAATAATACAAAGCCTGAATTTTCTGCGGTACCGTGTTTTCACCCTTTTGGGGAGGGTGTTTTTCCCGTTGTATAATTCAGATAGATTTAGTTCTTTCGTTTCGTCATGCTAAATTTTTTGGACGCTGTTGTGCTGAATGATACACTATCGTACTGTATTGTATGTGGTTGTATTGATTGATTATTTTGGCTGTTTAGTCTTGACTTAGGAAGTATTTCGGGCTATTGTTTGGTTAGGTTGCAAGACGTGGTTTATGGCCATAAAAACTAAAGTTTTGATGTTGCCCTAAACCATCTTGCAAATGAGACAATGCGCAAGCGCGTCTCCCTTGACCCTCTGACAACGAACCTAACAATAACCCTCAATCGGATTTTTATGGCACGACCTAAAAAGGAACGTGAGATAAAACGCGAAGTCATATTTCGTGTTTGCCTCACCGCGATAGAAAAAAATAAATTGCTGGAGCTTGCACAAAATGCAGGATTAACACCCAGTGACTTTGTGCGTGTCAAAACCATTGGCAGCAAACCGCAGGTTAAAAAAGCCACGCCGGAGCGGGCAGTACTTATCCGTTTGCAAGCCGAGCTAAACAAGGTTGGCAGTAACGCCAACCAGATTGCACGGGCGTTAAATCGCCGCAGCGATTCCGACACTCTGACAGGCGTGTCGATGCAATTGATCCATGACGCGCTGCACGGCATTAAATTATTAACGGCGCATATCGCCAAAGAGTTAGGACACGATGGTAATCCGGGGTAACAGTCGCAGCAATCCGAAGCAGCTATCGCAATATCTCTTGACACAGAAAGATAATGAGGCGATCCGCATTTTGGACATTGATGGTGAGCGTAACCCCACAATCGAAGAACTACACCAGTCAATTTATCTTATGGGTGTCAGTGCGGAACTAACCAAAAGTGAAAAGGGTTTGTACCATGCACAGATTAACCCTGCCATTGGTGAAGATGCCCTGATGAATGATGAACAGTGGTTGCAGGCTGGGGATATCTTGGCCAAGCAACTGGGTCTTGAAAACCAACGCCGGGCGATTGTCCTGCACACCAAAAAAGGCAGAACACATGCCCATGTTGTCTGGGAGCGCTATGACCACGACAAACAAAGAATGGTCAGTGATAGTTTTTCAAGGCTTGCCCAGGATAGAGCGCGTAAGGAAATGGAAGTCACCTTCGGGCAGGCACCAACCCCGCACCGGAATAAACATCGTCCTGAATTGAAAGCCTCGCTTTCTGCTTTGTGGCACCAGACAGGCACAGGGGCGCAGTTTGTCAAAGCGGCACGGCAGAATGGTTATATTATTTCCGAAGGGTCAGGACGCAGCCCGTTTATGGTGGTGGATGAAAACGGCAGGTCTTATGACCTGACCCGCCAGTTGCAGGGTGTCAAACTTAAAGACGTAAGACAACGCCTGCGCAGTGAAACCCTGATGGGTGAGAAAGACGCGATCACTCTTGCCCGTAAAAACAGCAAGGGCAATCAGGAGCGCAGCGGTGATGGCGGCACAGGCAAGCAACAATCAACAACTAAATCAAAACGTAATACTATGCAGGAAGATTTTGCAACCAATCAGGAAGACATGGCCGCTAATGACAGCAACAAAGGTCAATCCGCCAAAGAGCAGTTTAAAGCCAACAGGGCGTATATGGGAGCTAATAAGCAGGACAAGAAGCCTGAACAGGCTGCCAATATCCAAGACCAGTTTGCCGCCAACAAGCAGCAGGCCACCGGGCAGCAGCCGGACAAATCCCTCAAAGAGAAATTCGCCGAGAACAAGAGCGATACAAACAAAACAGACCAGCAAAAGGATAAGGATAAACGCCGCGAAGAATTTAAAAAGCGGATGCAACCAAAACCCGATCAAACCCATACCCGTGACAAGGGTATGGATATAGATTAACCCTTTAAAGCAGTTAGCACATGACACGCGAAGAATTACATCTAAAGCATAAACATGAATGGGAGGATTTCTGGTTGTCGCAGACCGATGAGTATGGGCAATACATGCAAAGCCGGAAAGACAAGGCGCGGTATGAAGACTTTAAAAATCTGTTGAAAACGCAACGCGAGGAGATTGCCAAATTTAAAAGGTCGGAAACTGTCCAATCAGAGTTCCGGGATAATGCTTCGGATATTACCGAAAGACCCTACCTCTATGAGAACCTTGAAGGCAGGTACAAGGAATGGGCTGAATTAAAACATGACCATGATGCAATCGAGGGTTATTACAAGGCTCATGGTAAGGAGGTACCCAAAGCCACACAAAACCGGATGAAGAAGCATGTTGAAGAATACCAGGAGCGATGGAACCTGCCCTATGAACCGGATAACACATTAGAGCCGCAAACGGAAAAGGATTTTGCCCTCTACCAGAACATTCACGATATCTATGAGGCAGATTTTGCAATCGCCATGTCTTATGGCACCGTGCCGGATTCCACCAATGAACGATTGAGAACCGACCTGCAACAATTTTTCACCATGAATGAGGTCTATCATGCCTTACGCGAAGAAAGCTCGCTTGGTAATAAGGCAAGGCAAAAGATTGCCGACCTCAAAGAAAAATTTAGCAGAAAGCCTAAATCTCAAAACCAGCCAGAACCAAAGATAGACCCAAGACGCAAGGCATTTGCTGAACGCCAGCAAAGCAATCAGCAAGAGAAAGACCGTGATAAAGGCATGGATATTGACTGACAAGGTGGTTTGGGTGTCAGCAGATGTAAACGGGATAATCATCCTTGCGATGGCACCGTTCATCACAAGAATCATTAAGCAGATAAATACCCGGCTTGCAGCCAGGTCTTATTGGCCAATGGCAAGAGAAGAAAGCAGAGCTTACCTCTCTTTAATCTAATAGATAATTGTGTTGCTCCATATTTGCCAGTGGCCGCAAAGCTAGTCCGTGCCGTCTGGCAGGGAAAGGTCAGGCCTGCGGTTTGACAAAAACAATCTCCACACGCCAACGCTAAGGAAACGCATCTATTGCGGTCGTATTCTTTTTGCCAAAACCTTGCCCAACCAGCCGTCACAACTAAAAGTGGCTTACAATGGCAAAATGGGGTGGCATGGTTAATTGTAATAAAAAAGCCAGTCTGAGAACAGACCAGCCCCTATAAACCCTATCACCATGAAAATATCTAACCTATTTTAGGGTGCAATCGGTTGCGATACCGACTTCACGTTCCTTGCAGCGTTCTTCTGCAAGTTTCTTTTTAACACCGTCAATGTTATACGTGGATGGCGTGCCTGCTGTAGTGTTGCAGACGCACAGCCAGTCTTTTTCACGGCTGCATGAAGTGGTTAAGGCAACAATTGCCAACGCAGAAATTGTGATAATTGATTTCATCTTATGTTTTTTATGAGTTATCGAATGATGGTAAATTGTTGCGGCATCATGAATGCACCGCCTTTAATGATATAGTTACCTGCCGGAAGGGTAGATATATCAATATGCTTGTCTCTCTGCGCACTGGCAGCCTCATACCAGTGCTTAACCACCTTGCCAGTCATATCATAGATCGTCAGAGCCAAGGGCTTACTGTCCTTACTCTCCAATTGGATATATAGGTTATTGGTTGCAGGGTTTGGATAAAGCCCGATTGCGGTTTGCTGATACAGGTCTTTCACGCTAGTATAAGTGCCGTAATAAACCCACCGTTGAACGTCCTGATTATCGACATACTCGAACTGGTTGCTGGTGGTATTCCATGTCTGGGTTGTTTCCGAGACAAGAAAATTGCCACTGTTATACGTTGAAGTGGTCTTGGTCTGGTTAACCCATGCTGTGCCATCCCAGTCTTGTATTATCTCTGTTAGCTCGTTATGGCTTGCATCATACGTGTAATCAGTGTTTTCATTATTCAGCCATGTACTTGAAAATGGTGCCCAATCCTGCTTGGTGCTTTTGGTCATGTCGCCATTAGCATCATAGATGTTATTGGTCACGGTGAGGTTCTGCCAGTTACCGCCGGTATGGGTTTCGATCAAAGTGGAGGTAAGGTTGCTGCCGCTATAGGTATTCGTTTCACGGCGGTCATTCTGATAGGCTTGCGCCCCTGTATTCCATTCCAGTGTAAGCGTGCCTGTTACCCTGCCTAAGCCATCAGTAGTATAGATATCCTTATAATTTGGCACCCAATTGCCTGACTGGTAAACTTCAAGCAGGGTAGAGTCGGTCTTATTGCCCGTCACAAAATAACGACCACGGATATAAGGTTGCCATGATCCTGCAATCCACGCTCTTAATGTCGAGGTTTTATAGAGGTCATTGGGATAATACTCAACACAGGTTTGTAAAGCGTTATCATATTGCGAAGTGACGGTGTTGTAAGTCCTCTGTGTAGCGGTATCCATAGCCCAGGTCTTTAAGGCTGGCACATATCCACGGGCTGAATTGTAGGTTAAGACAGTAGTGTCCGTGAATTTATAGCCACTGGTGCTATAGGTGTGGGTACTTTGCGCAATGGCGCGTTGCAAGGTTTGCTGTGCAAGGACAGCGTTGCTGGCCAATACCAATAGCAGGATTGACAGGAATAATCGTTGTTTCATATTTAAGCTTTAGTTTTTATTCAGTTTGCAATCTTTTTATTAATTGATATACCGTTGTCGGATACCATTTAGCCTTGTGGTAGGTTGGGATATTTAGACGGTTTAGTTCATCCGCAATTCGCCTGATAGTATTGAATCCATTTGATTGCAACGTTTCAATAACTGGTTTCATGGATATTGCAAATGCAATGGCCTGACGCTTATTCTGCATTGATAATACGTCACGCCCATATACGCCTAACCTGATACCTCTTGCTTTGGCAGCCTGTAATGCCGCAGTCGTCCGTTCACTAATCTGGTCTCGTTCATATTCTGCCACAGCAGCCATAATATGCACCATGAACTTTCCGGCATTGGGGTTATCCACAGCCGTAAAATCAACGCCTGATTCCTGTATTGCAGTAATAAAGCGCAGATTGCGGCCTAGCCTGTCCAGCTTGGCAATAAGCAGTGTTGCCTCTTTCTCTTTGCACCAGGCTAACGCTTCGGCCAGTACAGGACGATTATTCCGCTTGCCCGTTTCAATTTCAATGAACTCGTAATCCAGCACATAGCTATTTGCATTGGAAAAATCCGTGACAGATTTTTTTTGTGCATCTAGCCCCAACCCGCTTTGCCCCTGCCTTTCGGTGGATACGCGGTAATACGCCACTGCTTTTCTCATGTCTGACCTCTTTAAATGCGGTTATTTCCGCAGTTTCAGACAACTGTCTGTTCATAGGTAAACCAACGTTTACCTTTGTACAGCTTTAAGGCTGAATATCTAAGAAATGTAAGTTTCCTATAACGAAAAGGCTTGCCAGATGCAAGCCAAGGAAATGTGATAGATGAACAACACGGCTAAAAAGGACCGTTTTTGTTCATAGGTAAACGTTGGTTTACTTATGAACAAATTAAATTGAATTGAATTATATTTCTTAGTAATTCGTATTTTAGGAAAAATATTTATGCCCCCAATTACATCTGAACTTCTAGAGCGCTTAGCACCAAATGACTTTAGCGTTGTCCCTAAGGACAATGTGTTAGTACTTGTTTATCCACAAGATGGTAGAGATCAAGAAATGTATCAAATTCTTCATGAGCATCAAATCGAAGTTCAAATACTGCAAGAAAAACAAACTAATAGGCATGTAATTGAAATTTACTTTCCAAAAACTGACGATGTTATGCGGCTTGTTTTTAATAAAACAGAAGATAACTATCCGCTTCGTCAGTATGCGAATAGCGGTATAATTAGGTCTATATCTGCGGGGATATTTCAAGGAGATCAAACATTATATATCAATCCATCGAAATCTTTGGATATCAAATTAGGTGGACAGCAAAACAATTAACAATATCAAATGGAACCTTATATAATTGAATTTTATTATCAAGGCGAGTGCATTGAACAACGCAAGTATGATGTTCCCCCTTTTGCACCGCAAATAGATGATGTTGTGCGTATAGATTTTCAGAATTCCAATTATTCTGATGAAGACGGAAATTGGTGGGCTATCACAGAACGTCGATTGTTATTTTTTAGCGTTGAACATGGCAAATCGCTAATACAAACGTTGATGCTTAATGTTGTTCCCGACAAGAAAAATGGTGGTATGTGGAAGTCCGACCCACTTTATAAATGAGTTGAAATAAGTGCAAATAAAAAAAAGGTTTCAATGGTTATCGCTTGAAACCCTTATTTATTCGTTGGAAGGCTATGGATTCGAACCGTGGACCCTCTGCTTGTAAGACAACATACGCCAGTAACTTTATCGTGATTCTAGGATAAAGCTATATTCCTAACAGTAGGAATATATTTACAAGTGACTTCAGCACTGATACAACCCCTGCGTTTCTTTAATCTTATTGAGGTTGCTTTTATGAATCTGTCAAAACGTGAACTGTACAAAATTTGCGAAGTTGAATTGATGTATAAAGTTTATTACAAGCCTTCACTACGCCCTAAAGTTTCATGTTCTGATGATGTGTATAAATTATTTATGCAGCTATGGGATCAGAATAAAATCAATCTCGTTGAAGAATTCAAGATGATACTTTTAAACGCTGCCAACAGGGTTATAGGCGCAAGCAATATCGGAGTTGGTGGAATTTCAAGTGTTACAGCTGATCCCAAGATAATATTTGCAACTGCTTTGAAAGCAAATGCAAGTGCGATCGTACTGGCTCATAATCACCCGTCAGGCACGCTTGAACCAAGCTACGAGGATTGTGTGCTAACAGCTAAAGTGAAAGAAGTGGGAACATGTCTCGGCATGCGCATGTTAGATCACCTGATTGTTACAAATGACGGCTATTATTCCTTTAGTGACGAAAAAGTTGAGTTGTCACTATCAACATTGAGGCCATTTTGATGATTGAGGATTTTACCCATGTATTGCCGGAAGACAAACCCATTCACCGAAAACAAAAAAGACATTTTATGGCTCAAGTATTCGATCTGGCAGAGGCGAACAGGCGGGCAAGGTACTTTCAGGAGGTCAGGGAAAAGGCGGAACGCGTGGAAAAGCAAGCGAAGATGAATATGGAGCAGCGATATAGGTTATAACAGCTATCCTATGCCTAATGCATAACGGCATGGTTTTTTGACTTCCCTTAGAAACATAAAGCTATGGCAGACAATACAAACCAGAACAATGATGGCCGCAACTTGGGGAGCGACCGCCAAAGGGTTGCCGGAGGCCAAGAGTATGAAGTGCAGTATTTAGCTGATAAGATGAACTGTACAACAGAAGAAGTTGAAGCGGCTATTAATGCCGTTGGTAACAGCCGCGATAAGGTAGAAGAATACCTTAAAAAGGGCCGCTAATCCGAAACATATTTATAAAATGAGCAGGGCATTGAGTGCTGCTCATTTTATTCTATATAGCATTTATGACTTCGCTTTTCCCCGTTGAACCGATCATGCCGTATGGCTTTAGCTATTTTCCTGACTTTATAACGGAGCAGGAAGAAAGCCAGTTGTTAGGTGTAATTGCCAGACTGGAACTGCGTACACTAATTTTTCAAGGGTTTGAGGCCAAGCGTAAAGTTGCCAGCTTCGGTTACAGCTATCATTTTGATACAAGGACGATCTCAAAGGGTAAGCCTATCCCGGAAGAACTTAATTTTATTGTAGAGAAAGTGGCAAAATGGTTATCGCTACCAACGGATGCATTAGCGCAAATCCTCATCACTGAATATCCGCCCGGTTCAGTCATTAACTGGCATAGGGATGCACCACCATTTGATACAATAATTGGGCTATCCCTATTATCGGACTGTATTTTCAAGCTTCGCCCCTACGATAAAGCCAAACAAGGGCGTAAATCGACCCTTTCTCAACCCGTAATGCCTCGTTCTCTTTATGCGATGAAAGACGAGGCACGGAGCGACTGGGAGCACTCTACAGCGCCAGTTAAGGAAACCCGCTTCTCCATTACTTTCCGCACATTAAGGTAAACAACCTTTAAGGCCACAATTTGTTAGTGATGGCATAGACTTTATGACCATACAGTTCTAACTGATTGATATGAGCCTCACTAAGTACAAACAAAAGAGATCGGCAGATGAGACACCTGAACCCTTTGGCGGCAAGCCAAGCGGCCAGGAATTGCGCTTTGTCATTCAGAAACATGCTGCATTCCATCTGCATTACGATTTCAGATTGGAAATGGATGGCGTGCTAAAAAGTTGGGCAGTCCCTAAAGGCCCGTCTACCGACCCTGATGTTAAGCGACTGGCGATGATGGTAGAGGATCATCCCTACGATTACAGAACCTTTGAAGGGATTATCCCTAAAGGTCAGTACGGCGGTGGCACTGTGATCGTTTGGGATGAGGGAACGTATGAACCTGTCGAGGAAGTTGCTGGCGATATAAAGAAACAGGAAAAGCATCTATTGCACCAACTCTATAGCGGCAAACTAAAGTTCATTTTGCACGGCAAAAAGCTGAAAGGTGAGTTTGCTTTAGTTAAGGCTCATGGCCGGGGTGAGAACGGATGGCTTCTTATGAAGCTGGAAGATAAATATGCCTCAACATCCGATATCACCCTGAAAGACAAATCGGTTATCTCGAAAAAGAACCTTGAACAAATGACTAAATCCCCTGATCGTATCTACGGCGAAAACATCATCAAGAAATCAAGTACAACAAAAGATAAGAAAGTGGGAAAATCGGTTGCGGCTAAAAAGGTTTCAAGCCAATTGAAGGTAAAGGCTACCCCTAAGAAAACAACTGCCAAGAAAGCTACAACGCCTGATGTGAAGCAGCTTTTGAAAGGTGCACCGAAGCAAGCGTTTTTCGATAAAATTGCTGAACCAATGCTTGCCACTTTGGTTGACAAGCCTTTCGATCAGGAAGGATGGATATATGAAATTAAGTGGGATGGTTATCGTGCTGTTGCCTTTATGAATAAGAGTGCACTGGAACTTAAATCCCGTAACGATAAATCATTCAACGAAAAATTCTATCCAGTTTATGACGCATTAAAGGCGCTTAAACTAAATGCGGTGCTTGATGGTGAAGTGGTTGTTGTCGGTGATAATGGGCAAGCCAATTTCGGTGCATTGCAAAATTGGCGCAGCGAAGCCGATGGCACCTTGATTTATTATGTGTTCGATATTCTCTGGTATAATGGTTACGACCTTACAGGTTTGCCGCTTGTTGAACGTAAAGCAATTTTGGCTAACCTCATTTCTGACAGTGAGATTATTAAACTAAGTAAGGACTTTGAAACATCAGGGATTGATTTTCTTGAAGCCGCCAAGCAAATGGGCCTGGAAGGTATCATGGCCAAGCGCAAGGATAGTGTGTATCAAATTGGCAATCGCACCAGAGATTGGTTGAAAATAAAAGCAAATAAGCGGCAGGAAGTTGTCATTGGCGGATATACAAAGAACGTCGATACAAACAAGCCCTTCAGTTCTTTACTGGTAGGCGTGTATGAAAAAGGCAAATTGGTTTATACAGGCAAGATTGGCACAGGGTTTAATATCAAAACTCAAAAGGAGATGATGGAGCAATTTAAACCGCTCATTACAGATAAGGTGCCGTTTACCGAAGAACCTGATGTAAACAAGCCAAGTCGTTTCAGACCCAATCCACCTAAAGCAACCGCGACCTGGCTTAAACCTGAATTGATCTGTGAAGTCAGTTTTGCAGAAATGACTACTGATGGTGTGATGAGACACCCATCATTTGAAGGGATGCGCAACGATAAGAAAGCAAAAAAGGTCGTGCTCGAAAAGGAAGCTGATACTGATAAAATTGTAAAGGGAAAGCCGTCAAAGGCTATCAAGATAGACGCGCCCATAAAAGGTGATCGTAAAACCTTGCTGAACCCGACAGAGGAAACGCAGGTTAAGAAAATCAATGGCCATGAATTAAAGTTTACTAACCTTAGTAAAATCTTTTGGCCTGACATTAAAGGCACAAAGCGCGACATGCTCAATTACTATTATCAGGTTGCGCCAATGATGTTGCCTTACCTCAAAGACAGGCCAATGTCTTTGAACCGTTATCCGAATGGTATTAACGGCAAAAGCTTCTATCAGAAAGATATGACAGGTAAAGCGCCTGACTGGATAGAAACTTATTTATATCATAGTGACGCTGATGATCGTGACCGCAATTACCTTGTTTGTAAAAAGGAAGCTGATCTACTTTACATGGCTAATCTCGGAAGCATCGAGATGAACCCGTGGAATAGCAAAGAGCAATCAGAAGATTATCCCGACTGGTGCGTGATTGATCTTGACCCCGATAAAAATACCTTTGACCAAGTAATACAATGCGCCCAAGTAACGCATGACTTGCTAGAGAGTTTGGGCGTACCCTCCTATTGTAAAACGTCAGGCTCTACAGGCTTGCATATCTATATTCCGCTTGGCGCAAAATATGATTATGAAACGTCTAAAGAATTTGGCAGAACAATTGCAACAATGGTGCATCGCGAACTGCCCAAGTTTACCAGCATTGAGCGCCTTACATCAAAGCGTGGTGGTAAAATGTATATTGATTTCCTGCAAAACAGGCCGCAAGCCACATTAGCAGCGCCATACTCTGTAAGACCGAAGCCGGGCGCAACAGTATCTATGCCGCTACACTGGGAAGAAGTTAAAAAGGGTTTGAAAATGTCTGACTTTACCATCTATAACGCGATGGATCGTTTAAAAGAAACAGGTGATATTTTCAAACCTGTGATTGGTAAGGGTATCAATCTTGAAAAGGTTATTAAAAAGCTATCTGACTTAAATTCTTAATCTTTCAAAATATATCAGCAACTTGCTGCCGTGAGCGATACAATTACACTCCCTGTGACGTTTGAAGGGAAAGAATATGAATTTGAAACCAGCTTAGTTCCCTTTGGCTATCTCCATCGGCTTATCATCACCGTTGAGGGTGTTGAATTAAGTTTTGAAATGGACGAAGAGAGGAACTATCGTGTAATAGATACTTCCCAAAACCCAAGGGCTGTAAGCCGTATCGAGCCCGGACTATTACAGGCTATTGTTGAAAAGCTACAATCACTCCATGCATAGACAGATTTCAAGCTTACTTCTTACCGTTGCGCTTTTTATGGTGCTGGCGCTGCCATCTTTTGCACAGCTACAAGGGAAAGTGGTTAAGATAGCCGATGGCGATACATTCACTATTCTTACGTCAGATAACAAGCAGGTAAAAATTCGGCTTCATGGCATTGATTGCCCTGAAAAAGCGCAGCCATTTGGTACTAAGGCTAAGCAATTCACAAGTGAACTTGTATTCGGTAAGACCATCAAGGCACAGATAAAAGATACTGACCGCTACAACCGGGTAATCGCTATTGTTACAGTAGGTAATCGCACAGTAAATGAGGAACTTTTAATGAGCGGCTTTGCCTGGCATTATAAGAAGTACGATAACTCTCCTTGGTATGCGCAGCTTGAAGAAGCCGCAAGGGCTGCCCGCTTTGGATTATGGGAGGATCACAATCCGATTCCGCCGTGGGAATGGCGTAAGAACAAATAGCCATGTTATTTAAGTCAATAAAATCAACAAAGGAATACATTCCTTAAATAGGAATAAATGTATTGACACTCTATTCCCCAAATGAGATAATACCCTTGTAGGCAGAACTATCGAATCCTAACTGGTGTTCATACGTCTATGAGTGAAAAATTTATTTCTCGCTCCCTGTCTGCTTTACACCGCAAATTGATCGCACTTTTTGTACGATTGTACAAATTCGTTCAATTATTGGCATATTTTTGTACAAACGTCCAATAAAGGGGAGGTTGCTATGAACCAGCTGGGAAGTACAAGAAGCGAAGTGGTTGAGCGTCTGCAAAGACAAATCCAGTCTATGCAGGGTATCAAGAAGATTGCCGATAATGAGGCAATTGATACTGGCTTGGGGCCAATTGAGCGTGCATTTCCAAACCGCACCTTTCCCATCGGTGCTATCCATGAGTTTACCAGTCCAACGATTGGCAATGTGGCCGCCACTAATAGCTTCATTACAGGCATTATCGGCTTACTGATGAAGAAAGGAGGTTCCTGCTTATGGATCAGTACCAAAAGAACCATTTTTCCGCCTGCGCTTCACCTGTACGGCGTTGACCCCGAGCGTATCATTTTTGCCGACCCGACAAGATTAAAAGATGCGCTTTGGACGATTGAAGAAGCGTTGAAATGCGAAGCCCTTACTGCGGTAGTCGGTGAACTAAGCGAATTAAGCTTCACCGAATCCCGCCGCCTGCAACTTGCCGTTGAGCAAAGCCACGTCACAGGATTTATTCACCGCATTAACGCGCGAAGTGAAAATACAGTTGCCTGTTTAACGCGCTGGAAGATCAAACCCATTGCAAGCGTGACAATAGATGGTTTCCCCGGCGTTGGTTTGCCGCGCTGGAACGTGCAGCTTTCCAAGGTGCGTAATGGCGTTCCTGGCATTTGGGATGTTGAATGGACAGGGGAACGCTTTCAGCTTGCAAACACCCCTGCAATTGCAACGCCGCTTATTCTTAACCGTAAAGTCGGGTAATGAGCAGACGCTATGTTGCCATATGGTTTCGTCATTTGACGACTGACTGGATGATACGCCGCAAGCCGGAGCTAAAGGACAAAGCTTTCGTCTTAGCTGCACCTGAACGCGGGCGCATGGTTGTAAAAGCTGTTAGTGCGCCTGCGCAGCAATCAGGCATACAAACAGGGATGGTTGTTGCGGATTGCAGGGCTATTCATCCAAGCCTTGAAGTGTTCGACTATCAGACTGATAAACCCGAACAGCTTTTATCAGCATTGGCTGAGTGGTGCATTAGGTATACACCCATTGCAGCCATTGATATGCCGGATGGTTTAATCCTTGATGTAAGCGGTTGCCCGCATTTATGGGATGGCGAAGCGCCTTATCTAAAAGACCTGTTAGCCAAGCTTAGAGGCTTTGGCTATGAAGTACGGGCTGGCATGGCAGATACTATCGGCACTGCTTGGGCAATATCCCGTTACGGTGAAAAGTCATCTATCGTGCAGCCGGGCAAACAGCTTGAAGCCATTTTACCATTGCCCCCGATGGCATTGCGTCTGGAAGACCCAATCGTAGAACGACTGCACAAGTTGGGCTTACACCAAGTGCGCAGCTTTATCAACTTGCCACGAACCGCATTAAGAAGACGCTTTGGAGTGTCAACGCTTATGCGCATAGATCAGGCTTTAGGGCAGCAGGTTGAACTTATAAAGCCCGTGTGCCCAGAAGAACCCTATCAGGAACGCTTACCAAGCTTAGAGCCTATCAGGACAGCAACGGGTATTGAGATTGCTTTAAAGCAGCTTTTGAATATGATGTGCAAGCGGCTGGAAGGTGAAGCCAAAGGGTTACGCAACTGTATATTCAAATGCTACCGCATTGATAGCAACATTCAAAAGATAGATATTGGCACCAGCAGGCCGTCAAGAAATGCGGCGCACCTTTTCAAGTTATTTGAAAACAAGATTGTACAAATAGCGCCTGCTTTAGGGATAGAATTATTTGTACTGGAAGCGCCCATTGTCGAGGAGTTAACAAGCGCCCAGGAAGCGTTATGGAGTATGAGAGACAGCAGCGACAATGCGGCAGTTGCAGAACTTATAGACAAGATTTCGGGAAAGATTGGCGCAGACAAAGTTGTGCGATACTTACCGGCAGAAAATCATTGGCCAGAACTAAGCTATAGAAAAGCCGATGCGCTTAGTGACAAGCGTAATACTGAATGGACGGATTTACCAAGACCGACACAGCTTTTTCAAACCCCTGAACCGATTGAAGTAACTGTACCTATTCCAGATTATCCGCCAATGTTGTTTCGCCATAAAGGCACGTTGCATCAAGTCAAACGAGCCGACGGCCCTGAACGATTGGAGCAACCTTGGTGGAAGCAGGAGGGTTTATACCGCGACTACTACCATGTCGAGGATCAAGAGGGCATCCGCTATTGGCTGTTCAGGCTTGGCAGCATTGATAATGATGAAGTGCAATGGTTTTTACATGGCGTTTTTGCCTAAAAAAATATTACAAAATGGAATACACAGAATTACAGATCACGTCAAACTTTAGCTTTCTACGCGGTGCATCCCATCCCGAAGAACTAGTTGAGCATGCGCTAGAACTTGGCTACAAAGAAATTGCTATCACTGATCGTAACACGCTTGCGGGAATTGTGCGAGCATATTCGGCAGCCAAGGGCAAGGACATACGGGTTATTCCTGCTTGCCGCCTTGATCTAAAGGATGGCACCAGCTTATTAGCATACCCGACAAATCGTGAAGCCTATGCAAGACTTTCAGGTTTGCTATCGCTTGGCAATCTTCGCGCTGAAAAGGGCGACTGCATTTTATATAAGGCCGATGTGTACGACCATGCGGAAGGGATGATCTTTATTGCCGTACCACCGACAACATTAAGCAAGACATTTACGCTTGATCCGTATTTCATAGATACGTTGCGCGAATACAATGCAAGGCTTGGCAAGAGCCTCAACCTGGGCGCAGTCAGAACGTATCAGGCTAATGATGCAAAGCTGTTGTTTCGCCTATCTGAATTGGCGGATGAATTACGCATCCCGCTTGTGGCGATGAATGATGTTCATTACCACATTGCAGAGCGCAGGGAATTACAAGACATTGTTACCTGCGTGCGAGAGAAATGTACCATCTATAATGCAGGCTTTAAACTGCACCAGAACGCCGAGCGGTATCTAAAGCCTATCAAGGAAATGCACAGGCTTTTTAAGCAATACTCACATGCTTTAGAACGCACAAAGCAGATTGCCGATAGCTGCGAATTTTGTTTAAGCGAATTGAAATATGAATATCCCGAAGAAATTACCACCGATGGCAGAACGCCAATGGAGGAACTAATCCACCTGACATGGAAAGGGGCTAAAGATTATTACGGCGAACCCTTACCACAAAAGATTGTGAGCGCCATTGAGCATGAGTTGAAATTTATTGCTGAAATGAATTACGCGCCCTACTTCCTGACGGTGTATGACATTGTAAAGTTTGCCCGTGACCAAGGCATCCTTTGCCAAGGACGAGGTTCAGCTGCTAACTCAACAATCTGTTTTGTCTTAGGCATTACATCGGTTGACCCGACAAAGTTTGATTTATTATTTGAACGCTTTATATCGTCAGCACGTAACGAACCGCCCGATATAGATGTTGACTTTGAACATGAGCGTCGCGAAGAAGTTATTCAGTATATCTATAACAAGTATGGCCGTGATCGTTCAGCGATTGTGGCAACGGTTACGCAGCTTCACCAAAAAGGTGCTATCCGCGATGTGGCGAAAGCAATGGGTATGTCGGTGGATGCAATCAACCGTCTATCTAATTCGGTGTGGGAGTTTACCAATGAATGGTTTGAAGGCAATTTGATTTCTGGTGAAGGGTTTAATCCTGACGACAAGCACCTTGTCAAAATATTAGACCTTACCAAACAATTCTTAGGCTTTCCAAGGCAATTGGGGCAACATACCGGGGGCTTTGTGATTACCCAAGGCAAGATAACCGACCTATGTCCAATCCTGAATGCACGGATGGAGAACCGCACCAATATTGAATGGAACAAAGACGATATAGATGCACTTGGTTTCCTGAAAATTGATGTGCTGGCCTTGGGAATGCTTACTTGCATTCGCAAGGGTTTTGACCTTGCAAAGCAGCACTATGATTTAGATTTGACCCTAGCGAATATTAAACAGGATGACCCCGAAGTATATGCAATGGTAAGTCATGCTGATACGATTGGAGTGTTTCAGATTGAAAGCCGGGCGCAGCAATCTATGTTGCCCAGACTTAGGCCGCAATGCTTTTATGACCTTGTGATTGAAGTTGCCATTGTAAGACCTGGTCCGATACAAGGTGACATGGTGCATCCTTATTTGCGCCGCCGCAATAACGAAGAACCTGTCACCTATCCTTCAAAGGAATTAGAAGAAATCTTAGGCCGCACATTGGGTGTGCCTCTATTCCAAGAACAAGCCATGAAAATCGCCATTGTGGCGGCTGGCTTCACGCCTGCCGAAGCCGATGAACTGCGCCGCAGCATGGCAACTTTTAAAATGCACGGCATGGTAAGCCGTTTTGAAAGGAAGCTGATTGATGGCATGGTAAAACGAGGCTACGAAGAAGAATTTGCAAGGCGTGTCTTTAAGCAGTTAGAGGGCTTTGGCAGTTATGGTTTTCCTGAAAGCCATGCCGCCAGCTTCGCCTTACTGGTCTATGTGTCATGCTATCTGAAATGCTATTATCCTGATGTATTCGCAGCGGCATTGCTTAACAGTATGCCAATGGGCTTTTACCAACCGGCACAGATCGTCATAGACGCTCAAAAGCATGGTGTGGAAGTCAGAGCAATCGATATTAATCATTCGTATTGGGATAACATCTTGGAAGAACAGGCAGGCAAATACAAAGCCTTACGCCTTGGGTTTAGGCAGATAGACGGCGTTAGGCAAGAAGATGTGCAAATGCTTATTGAGAGCCGTAGCGATGGCTACAAGTCGATTAGCGCCCTGTTGGATGCAGGGTTATCAATTGCGGCTTTGGAACGCTTGGCAGATGCAGATGCATTCAGATCTATTGGTCTTGATCGCCGCAAGGCTATCTGGGAAGTATCGGCATTGAAGGATACACCTAACGGTATGTTTAAAGGACATGCCCCAGACCATAGCGCGGAGCAGGGTATATCGCTACCTGCCATGTCTTTATCAGAGCATGTAGTACATGACTATGGCTCAACAGGTTTATCGCTCAAAGCACATCCTGTAAGCTTTGTTCGTGAGAAACTTACAATGTTGAAAGTGACAGCAACCGCAGACCTAGCCACCATGAAGGATGGCAGCTTTGTAAAAGTAGCTGGCTTGGTACTTGTCCGACAAAGACCTGGCACCGCTGGTGGGGTATGTTTTATCACCATTGAAGATGAAACCAGTGTGGCAAACCTTGTGGTTTTTGAAAGCCTGTTTGAAACCTATCGCAAAGAGATATTGAAATCCCGCTTGTTGATGGTGGAAGGTAAGCTGCAACGCGAGGGTGAAGTAATCCATGTGATTGTGAAGAAGTGCCATAACCTGACACCGTTCTTAACTGGGCTTGTGAAGTTTACGGATGACGAACCCAACGTATCAACTTTATCAAGGGCTGATGAAGATGGCAGCTTGTATCAAGGGAAGAACAAGAAAACACAGGTGCGCCGGACTGTGCAGCCTGAGATATTTCCTGCGGGTAGAAATTTTAAATAACTTTTAGAGTGACTTTTATAATGATTTAGCGCTTATATCGTCAAGTTCAAGCGTAACGTAAGATGGTTAGCTGAACGATATTCTGCTCATTATACGATTTCCATAGTTCCCGTAATTGAATGATAAACAAAATCATTAGTCATTATTCCATTAAACGACTGATCGGATTCTATCCACATTTGACGGATATGCTCAAAAACACTCTTATCAACTTTTACTTTAGCATTTGGGTTGTGAAAAATAGATACACTCTCGCACCAGTTTTCCTTGCTGTTACTTGAAATTGGGTAAGTAAATTCTTTGGCTTTTGCCCCTTCAACGGCGTCATACATAAAGCCGGATCGTACACTAACTAGCTTTTTTTCATTGAGGCCGGATTGGATTGCCATACGATTAAACTTGTGGATATCGCTGTTATTTGTGAAAAGAATCGCGCTTATGTTTTCAGTGTCGTGTTGGGCAAAGAAATTTGAGGGAATTACTTTATCATTGAAGCGGTGTTCTGTAACAACTATATCTTCAACATTCTCAATACCTTTTTCTGTCACATTAATTACTTTTCGTATCCCATACAAATACTCAATTATCTTCGCATCTGGTAGAAAATTTGCTATATAATTATGGGCGGGTGTGATAGCTAGTATCAACGGTTTGCCCTTAACCCAGTCTAGTTCCCAATACCTTTTATTTAGTTTTGAATAAAGCACGCTCCCCATGCGCATTATATAATAGTCTATTAGCTTCTGTTGAACAGCTAAATCGCCTTTGGCGAGGGCTTCTGTAATAAAATCTTTAGTAAAAATATCATCATTTTTTTCGGCCGACAAACTTGCTTCTATGAATAGGTCAAGGCCTTTCTTTTTGACGTGGAAATCGGGTCGGTCAACATCATTAAGAAGTTCAAACTTATTTTCTGTCAGAAAAATATGTAGGTACATTTCCCAAAGTCGTGCGTCAAAACCATCTGACTGAAATTGCTGAACGTAATTCCCGTCTTTATCAGACATAGTGGCAGCAATATTCTCAACAATAGTTCGTGCAGGTTGAAACAAAGCACTGGTTGTTAAAAGCTTGTAGGTCTCGTGTAAGCGATCGTCCTTAACAACTTGTTTGTAGATATCTTTCATACTTTAGCTAATGTCTTTAGATATGCGAAATATAAATATTGTGATTGTAAATTAATTTTGGATAGGCAGAATTCTATACCGTAATCCTGGTTAAATGGCCTTAAAAGGGATAAGGATCAGGGCGAGCATTCTCAAAATATCTATTAAGTTTTAGAACGATTACTAATTCTAGAGTAATGATCTTGTCCATTTTAGCGACTTCCATCGTTCAGTTAAGATTTTATCATTCGGCTTCTTCCCATCAAGTCGTTCAAGTAAGTTATTCCCATTAAAATCCCAGTAAATTGAACCTCGTAAACTTGGATGGACTGCAATCTCCAAAGAACGTGGATTAATAGCTATCAAACCATCATCAAAAAGTTTGTGAATATCAGCTCTTAACAATAGTCCATTAGTGGAGGAGTTATCTCCAGCTAGGGCGTGGGGTTCAATATGAGCACCACTTAAAACATTCTCTATGGTGATATCTGAGACACAACATTTTCCTCCATATGCTTTCATTAAATTAGCCTTAAATCTATCTTGTGCTTTTCGTCTTTTCCTTTTAATAATATCGTAAACATCTATTCGGTCATTCTCAATTTCGTTGAGTACGATTTCTTCAGTAAGATGCTCGTCCACATTTCGGCCACTTTCTAGCGCAATTATTCCGATTTGATTACCACCATCGAACCAATCCAATAGGGGGTGGAGAAAGACAATAGTTGTTTCTTTAGCTACTACATTATTGAGAGTTCTCCTGCCTACACTTCCGCCAGCGGCATTCAAACAAGTTATTGCCCTATATAACTCATCAACTGATATACTCTCTTCGTCATGGGACTCTTCACGATAGATAGTTATTCTATCGTTAGTAATTTCCTTTATTCTGTATTCCTTACCTATTTGTGTAGAATTCCAAGGAATATTCCTTTGTAGTACATCATTTGCTACTGCTTTGATTAGGTTCCATGAGGATGTATAATCAAGTTGAATATTGGGATCAGGGGAAGGAATCCGCCAGTAATCCTTCTTGCTATTTACAAGTTCGCCATCACTTTTGAGCTGCTGAAGCGTATTCCGTAGATTCCTTTTCCAACGTGGTTCATTGGTCTTATGGCCTTTCAAAGTTGTTGAAGCCAAATCGTCTGCACTCAGAACTGCTTTTCGTGCTAAATATTCATAAAATTCATTTACTGCAAACTCTCTTTTTTCCGAATTTGCAAGCTGGAAAATGATACTCCTGTAATCTGTAGCTGCTAGTGCCATGAAACGTGTGCGTCGTTAAATTGCTAAGTAATCCCACTTATTTTTATACGCAGCGATTTTGCTAGTAAGTAGGCGCTTTTCTTGTTTATATGCGTTATGGATTTTTACTATCTCCAAAGAGGGGATAATATAGTAATCTGGTATGGTAGATAAGTCTTCAAATTTCCTTTTATAGACTACCACCACAATGTAGTGATTTTCCAATCCAGTCACATTGTTAACAGGTATGGAACTGTAGTCCCTTACAGCTTTAACATCAACAGTCAATGCAAGGCCATTTTTCGCCTTTATAATTATATCAATTTGCTTCGTATTGCCGAAACTTAGAAACGCATTGATGCCAATTCTAAAAAGATTACTCAACACCAAAAATTCGCTACCGGTACCTGATTCTTGAGTAGACTTTCTAGTAGGGTTAACAATAACTTTCACGTATTTTGTCTTAGTTGATTAACGTACTCGACGGCAAGCGCCAAACCTTCTTTTATATAACAGTATGTCACGAGCTTTTAGGGATAAATTCAGGTACACCCAATAGTAAGAAACTTTTGTATATGCTTCTTGCCCAGCTTGATAAAAATATATTGCCTTCCATTCTGTCCTTCATTTTTTCAAAAAACAACGCCTAAATATAGTTTTTTTATGTATGGTTATAGCAACGTACTCTATTGCCTAACTTTGAAATATATTATTTTAATATAAATATTCATGGATGAGAAAATTGAGTATACCAAAATTAAGTCTAACAATAGAGTCCACTCCAGTTAGGTTTCAAAATTGATATTTCTTGAGATCATCAAACAAAAAGGTCGAAAACTTTCCTGTTGGGAGCACTAGTTGCAAAAGCCGCTCTGAGAGCGGCTTATAAATTTTAACCTAACGGGAATATCAAACTCTACAACATTATATCGCTCGAATGGTGTTTAAATTACTATGGTTCGAGTACCAATGCGATCATTTTTAATGTAAAATCCGCTACTACAGCGGCTTTTGTGATTTAATGCGTTGGAGTGTTACCACAATATCTTCATTATCAATCATAATTGGTTCGAGTACTGAACTATTCTAATTGAATGAGATTCGGAAAGGTTTATCTGCCTTAAGAACTAGGTGGTGGTAGTTCGAAAGAGATGTCTACCAAAAGGCGATAGACATTAACTAACTGGATCAAAGATCTTACAAGGCAACAGGCAACTTATTCCACATATAATATATTCCTGCATGCAATGGGTATTGGAAGAAATTGTGACTATTTTTAACCCAAATTGATTATTGGGAAAAGAAATTAATGACTCAGGAACAAATAAAACAACTAGAAAAAGAACTTTGGGATGCCGCCGATACCTTACGTGCAAATAGTAAGTTGACTGCCGCCGAATATAAAGACCCGGTTTTAGGGCTAGTGCTGCTCCGGTTTGCTCAGAATAAATACGAGGAAGCAAAGCCAATTGTAGATGCCGCCATACCCAGCGGTCCGAGAGGAAAGCGCGCACCTACCAAAGAGGATTACCTGGCAGCTGGTGCGATTATGCTACCCCAGGAAGCACAATATGAATACCTCGCTGCTCTGCCGGAAAGCAAGAATATTGCAGAGGCAATCAACAGTGCAATGAAGCAAATAGAGGCCGAATACCCTGATCTAGAAGGCAACTTACCAAAAAATTACCAAGAATTTGAGGCCGACCTGTTACGTGATTTGATCCGCGTGTTTAATAAGGATGCTGTGAAGAAGGCGACCGGCGATGTATTCGGACGCATCTATGAATACTTTCTGATGAAGTTCTCTATGCAAGGTGCGGGTGCGCAGGAAGGTGGCGAGTTCTTTACCCCACCGAGCCTTGTACAACTGATCGTCAATTTTATTCAACCCGATCACGGGATTATCCATGATCCTGCCTGTGGCTCAGGAGGCATGTTTGTGCAGACCGGCTATTTTGTAAAAGACCATACTGATAAGAGCATAAACGAGGCTATTAAATGCTACGGCACCGAGCAGAAAACTAACAATACCAGGCTGGCTAAGATAAACCTGGCCATACATGGTATTGAGGGAAAGATAATAGAGGCAAACAGCTTTTATAGTGACCCACACCAGTTGGTCGGAAAGTGCGATTTTGTAATGGCAAATCCGCCTTTTAATGTGAACAAGGTGGACAAGGGACGAGACTTTGTTAAGGAAGATCCACGGCTGCCGTTTGGCCTGCCCAAGAGCGATAATGCCAATTACATGTGGATGCAATACTTCTACAGCTACCTAAACCCGAAAGGTCGAGCCGGTTTTGTAATGGCATCTTCTGCTACAGATGCAGGGCATAGTGAAAAGCTGATACGTCAACAACTGATAGAAAGCGAAGCAGTGGATTGTATTGTTTCTGTATCCAACAACTTTTTTTACACCCGTAGCCTGCCTTGCCACTTATGGTTTTATGATAAAGGCAAACGACCGGAAAACAAGCGAAAAATATTGATGCTGGATGCTCGGAATGTATTTCGGAAAATAAGTACCAACATCAATGATTTTAGTGATGATCAACTGGAGGGGCTCACGGCCATTATGCAATTGTACCGCGGCGAACAGCCGATAGTAAATGCAGCAAACACTTGGTTTAACGAACGCTTCCCGGACGGGCAATACTGTGATATTGAAGGTTTGTGCAAGATTGTGACTATTGAGGAAGTTGCAGCCAATGACCACAGCCTTACACCCGGACGTTATGTAGGCGTGACGCCTGCGTTGGATAAGGATTTCGATTTCCGGGTGCGCTTGCTGGAAATACAAAAAAAACTGGATACTTTGAATGAAGAAGTAGTGGGACTAAGTAAGGTTATTTCTGGTAATTTAAACGAGTTGTATGATTAATTGGGTAGAAGTAGAACTTGGCTCAATTATTGAAACCTTAAAAGGTAATGCTTTTAAAAGCTCGGGGTATACTAGTGCAGGCGTACCAATAATTCGTGCGACAGATTTTACAGAGGATTCAATATCATCAGAAGGAATATTGTTCTATGACACCGAGAATGCAAAATCGTACATAAAATATCAATTAAAGCACTGGGACATACTCATCCAAACAGTTGGGTCTTGGCAGCATAATCCTGCATCCATTGTCGGAAAAGTGGTTAGGGTGCCTAAATTGCTTGAAGGCGGCTTGCTGAATCAAAACATTGTCAAAATCATCCCGTCAGGCAATGTTGATAACCAGTTTCTATATTACCGTTTAAAGGATGAAAGCTTTAAATTCTATAATCTAGGTTGTGCCCAAGGTGCAGCCAATCAAGCAAGTATCACTTTAAGTTCAATTAGAGCATTTAAAATTCACCTTCCGCCACTTTCAGTCCAACGCCGGATCGCATCCATCCTGTCTGCATACGACGATTTGATAGTAAACAACCTCGAGCGAATAAAGCTATTGGAAGAATTAGCCTATCGTACTTACGAGGAATGGTTTGTCAAGTTCCGGATTAATGGTGAAGCTTTACAAATGGATGAGAGGACAGAGTTGCCAGTAGGGTGGAAAAAGAAAAAGTTAATGGAAATTTTAGTTTTAAACTATGGTAAGGCGCTAAAAGCCGAGGATAGAATTCAAGGCACAGTGCCAGTGTACGGATCTTCAGGTGTGATTGGATTTCATAATTTATCAATAGTCCAAGGTCCGGGGATCGTAGTTGGCCGGAAAGGGAATGTAGGCTCCGTATTTTGGTCAAGTAAGGACTTTTTTCCTATTGACACTGTATATTTTGTAACTTCAATTTTTAGTTACTATTTTCTCTATTTTAATTTAAAAAAACAGAATTTTATCAATAACGATGCTGCTGTTCCTGGTCTAAACAGGAATGCGGCATATATGGCAGATTCGTTCTTGCCCACCTCAACTATTTTATCACGGTTTGATAAACTCGTAAAACCGTTCTTCGATACAATTGAAAAATTGCAGGCACAAAATGGTCTTTTGAAAGAAGCCCGGGACATTCTCTTACCCCGCTTAATGAATGGCAGCATCAATGTAGAAGTTGAGGAAACCAAACCAGCAACAAAAAACATTCAGCTTGAAGCGTCAATTCAAAAGCAGTCAACACCGCAATTCAAAGAAGCAATATTAATCTCATTACTTACCGCAAAGTTTGGGAGTGAAAAGTATCCGCTCGGCAGAATGCGCTATACCAAGCTTTCTTATTTGTTCCATCGCCATGTAGATAATCAAATCAAAGATTATCTGCGAAAAGCGGCAGGGCCTTACAATCCTAAAACAAAATATGGCGGACCGGAAAAGATAGCACACGATAACGGTTATGTAATAGATCACAAAAATGGACAGCTTACGGGGTTCATAGCTGGCCCCAATATTAACGAGGCTAGGCCATATTTCGAAAAATATTGGAACATCGAATACCTTACCTGGCTGGAAGCACAGTTTAAGTATAAATCGAATGACGACTTGGAGCTTTTTTCGACCATAGACAATTGCTTGATAGAGCTGAACAAGAAGAATGAACCATTTACGGTTGAAGCGGTGAAAGATATTTTAAAGAAAGAGCCAGAATGGACCGCTAAGCTCGAACGGGAGATTTTTAATGATGTTAATATTTTGCGGGCGGTAACCTATCTACCAACAATTTTCCAGTACTAAAATAGTAATATATTAGAGAACCGTAAGACCGTCTTTTTCTGTGATAATTGATAAACTAAAAGCATGCCCATAATAAACCGAGCATAATGAGCTATGAATATTCCGAAGATGCTTTAATTGAATCTGCAACCCAGCAGGTATTGGAGGAGCTTGGATGGACAGTAAAAACTGCCTGGAAACAGGAAAGTTTTGGAGATAATGGCTTGCTTGGTCGTGAGCATAAGGGGGAAGTGATTCTCAAAAGAAATTTGCTGGCGGCATTAAAAGAACTAAATAAAGATCTACCCGAAGGGGCTTACCAGCAAGCTATCGAACAAATAGAGCAAAAAAGCGCAGATAAAACACTGGGCAGAATTAATAAGGAAAAGAGTAAGCTATTGAGAGATGGAGTGCCGGTCACTTATACAAATAAGGAAGGCCAACTGGAAAAGCGTGATCTCCAGGTCTTTGATTTTGATGACTATAGCAACAATGATTTTCTGGCTGTTCGCCAACTGGAAATTGCCGGTGAACTCTACAACCGCCGCCCGGATATTGTTGGGTTTGTAAATGGCATACCGCTCGTATTCTTTGAGCTAAAAGCACACCATAAAGATCTGCGCCATGCCTATGACGATAACATTACTGATTATAAAGACGCCATTCCACACGTTTTTCACAGCAATGCTTTTATCCTGCTCAGCAACGGTACCGATGCAAAGGTGGGTACAGTAACCAGCCCCTATCAGTACTTTCTGGAGTGGAAGCGTATAACGGAAGAGGAAGAAGGCATTGTAAGTCTGGACACCATGTTACGTGGCACCTGCGCCAGAGAAAACGTTATGGACATCTTTGAAAACTTCCTGCTGTTTGACGACAGCGGCGGCGACGTAGTGAAGATCATGGCGAAGAACCACCAATACATTGGGGTCAATAAAGTCATCAATAAGGCAAAAAGCATTGAAGAGTTAAACGGAAAGCTTGGCGTTTTCTGGCATACACAGGGCAGCGGTAAGAGCTACTCCATGGTGTTCATTTGCCAGAAGATACACCGCAAGTTTGGCGGGTCTTATACATTTCTTGTAGTAGTAGATCGAAGTGAATTGGAGCGCCAACTTTATGATACATTTACGGGTGTTGGTGCAACAACAAGCAAAGAAATTGTGGCCAAAAGTCGGGATCATTTACGCGAGCTGCTCAAAGAAAATCATCGTTATGTTTTTTCGCTGATTCATAAATTCTCTATCGACCCAAAGATCGAGACAGAATATCCACTCATTACCGATCGTAAAAATATCATAGTTATTTCCGATGAGGCGCACCGTACACAAGCAGGCACCTTTGCGCGCAATATGCGATTTCAGGGGATTCCGAATGCCTCTTATCTTGGCTTTACCGGCACGCCAATTATCAAAGACGAAGCAGAGCTGACCAAGAACATCTTTGGTGAGTACGTTTCTACTTATGATTTTAAGCGAGCCATTGAGGATGGTGCAACCCTTCCCTTACGCTACCTGAACCGTGGTGAAAAGCTCACCATTGACAACCCAGTCTTGGATGAAGGGATGGCTGCAATACTAGAAAATGAAGACATTGATGATAACCAGAAGCGTAAGCTGGCTTATCTCTTCAAAAAAGAGTATGCCATATTAACGGCCGAGCCAAGACTGGAAGATATCGCGAAAGATCTTGTTTGGCATTTTAATGAACGAGGATATCAGGGTAAGGCGATGTTAGTAGCGCTAGATAAGCCAACCGCTGTGCGCATGTATGATTTAATGATGAAACATTGGCCCCTGTACATCGCTGACCTCAAAGTCAGAATCACGAAAGCAGCCGATATTGAAGAACAACAAGATTTAAAACGGAAACTGCAAAAGGTAGAAGAAACAGAAGTCTGCGTTATAGTTAGCTCAGAGCAAAATGAAGTTGATAAATTTAGAAAGCTGAACCTCGAAATAGCACCACATAGAAAAAAGATTGTTGAGCGCGATCTTGAAAAAGAATTCAAAGATGAAGACAACCCTTTTAGGCTAGCTATAGTTTGTGCGATGTGGATTACCGGTTTTGATGCACCTTGCATTTCTACCGTGTATCTGGACAAACCAATTAACGGCCATACGCTAATGCAGACCATTGCTAGGGCTAATAGAGTTTATGATGACGAAAAAGAAAATGGGCTGATTGTTGATTATGGCAATGTGTATGAGCAATTGGAAAAAGCCTACTCTGTTTATGGTGAAGGTGACAAAAGCGGCACTAAAATAAAAGGTGAAGAAAAGGAACGGCCTTTTGAATTGCTGGCCGCCATGGCCGAAGAATTAGGCGAAACGATTAAGCGGGTAAGAGGATTCTTGCATGAACTAGGATTTGAGTTGGGGACGCTCAGCGATGGAACAGCTAAACCAATGGAGAAAATTGCAAACATTAAAAAAGCAATGGACTGCATTTGCCTGAATGAAACATCGCGCTCAAAATTTGAGGCGATGGCGCGCGAGATGTTTAGAAAATACCATGCGTTATACCCAGAAATAGAAGTTAAACCATTTATACGCGAGTTTAACGCAATCGATGCTATCTATGGTCAGCTTAACCAACAAACGAAGTCTGCCGACGTCACTTCCATAATGATGGAATTGCAGCAATTGGTAAGCGAAAGTGTGGCGGTTATTACACCTGACCGCGTAGAAGAAGGCGAGGGTGTGTATATTGACTTATCTAAACTTGACTTCGATAAGTTGAAAGTAGCATTCGCAAAAGTGCCGAGGAAGAATGCGATGGTTTATGATTTGCAGAAAGCGATAGAACGTAAGCTGGAGCAAATGATGAAGGAAAATCCATTGCGATTGGAGTTTTATGATCGGTACAAGGAGATAATTGAAGAATACAACAAGGGCAAGAATCTTGCTGACACTAAAATAGCTTTCGACAAACTGATGGCTTACCTGGCAGGCTTGACAGAGGAAGAGGCTAGGGCATTCCGTGAAAATCTGGATCAGGAATCATTAGCCATTTTTGATTTACTGAGTGCAGATAAAGAACTGAATAGAAAAGAAACGGAAGAAGTCAAAGCGATAGCAGTTAAAATGCTTGATACGTTAAAGGCAGAGAAGCTGCGCATTGACAGGTGGCGTGAAAGTGGCCAGCTAAAAGCGCAGGTGAAAACATTTATCTATGACTCGTTGGAGTGGTTACCGCAAACCGTTTATACGGATCCTGATGTACACTCTAAGTCTATAAGTGTCTATCAACACATTTATTCGAATTATCCTGGAGGCAATCCCCAAGCATTGCTCGGTCGCTAGCGTTTTAGTTGGCTTCTCCTCATTGTAATGCTGGAGAATTAACAACGCTTCGTTTAGAACTTTCGAACAAGTTTAGTCACCCGAACAATAAGAGTAGGATTTATAAATAACATCATAGAAACGAATAATCAGTAGATTATGTAGCTTTTAATATTGATAATTTCTTAAGGTCTTCCACTAAAAAGTTCGAAAATTTTCCTGTTGGGAGCACAAGGTGAATTTCTTACACGTTATAAGCACATTTTTTAAACTATCTGCCTATTACTGCATCCAACGCATCATCAGCACTCTTGTTAATGAAACTTGCTTGATAACCGATAGTCGTTGATATGTTGCTGTGCCTGTATAGCTTTTGCAACATTTGCACGGGGATTTTATCACCCGACAGGTTGCCGAAGGTATGACGCGAAATGTGCATGGAAATTGTCTTAGTGACATTGGCCTTCTTAGCTACTTCTTTCAAATTCTTGTTGAGTGGGCCTAACTTCGTTTTGATGCGCACTTGTACAACATAAGGGTCATTTAAGTTTGGCAAGCCTTTCAGTTCTGGAAATACCAAATCGGTATCGTCTTTAGTATCTCTGTATTGATCTAATATCTTCATTGCCTTTTCCGGCACCTTCAGGCTGTCCACTTTGTTGTTTTTACCCATCGCGTAAAATAGTCGGTCATTCTGAAAATCAGACCATTTCATACGAAACACATCCGAAACCCGCATCCCGGCGAAATAGAACGAGAACAACCAGATATTGCGGGCATGGTGTTCTTTCGGGCTATCGGCTAAGTCCACAGCTTCAATGGCGGCAATATCGGCAAGATTGCCGCCAACCTTCTTGCTTTCAGGAAATCTAATACTGATCTTGCCCTTGCCGAAAGGGTAGTATTTGGGGTCGCAAACCTTTTCTTCTACAGCTTGGCTAAAGATTGAACGGATAAGCGCAAGGTAATTTGATACCGTGCGCTCAGAAACTTTGCGTTCTGCTTTAAGCCATGCCTTTAAACGTTTGATAAGGGGCATTGTAAAATCAGAGAAAGTGATATCATCTTTTAAAAATTGTTTCAGATATTTAACACGCGGCTGTTCTGCCTGAAACTGGTTATATTTTTTATCCTTTTTCAGACGTTCCAAATACAGGTCAGCTTGTGAAAACACGGTGCCATTAGCATTGGGTTTGATTTTCTTTTTTACGGCTTTGGCTGATACATCGGCCTGTGTCGTTTCCAGTTCTAAAGACTGATTATTAGCTTCAACTTTCTTTGCAAGCAGAAAGTTGTTTAGTCGGGTAGAATTGGCATGAGACTTTTTAACGCGTTCATTGGTTTCATCCCAATCCTTTTCATGAATGTACTGGCCTGTATAAATAAACGAAGTTTTGCGATCTTTGGTAATGCGTATTGCAAGCGGAAAGGTTTCGTTTTTCTTTTGTTTCTTGCGCAGTACTATCTTTACAGAAGTGCCCATATTTCTTTCTGTTTTTGGTAGAACGAAGATAAGAAATTGGTACAACATAGGTACAACAAATGGCGGTTTTTATTGGTGGTTATTGAAATCTATTGAAATCAAAATTCAGCAAAATAAGTGGTTTCAGCGTATTGCCAACCAACGGAATTCAATAAAATCAGGATTCATAACCCTGAGGTCACGGGTTCAACTCCCGTCTTCGCTACAAAAAGAAAGCCGCATTAGTGCGGCTTTTATTATTTCTATTGGTTCTTGTCCTGTCTGTTTCATTTCTTGGGTAAAACATAGGTAAAACATTGCGTTTTTCTATGCCAAATAATCGATCTGTTTTATCTGCTACCGTCTTTTCTGCTAGATGTACGTTTATTGTACATTCATAGACAAAATCACATTAGATGAATATCGGTGATAAGGACATACGGGGACTGAATGATGATGAGGTAGCCGCATCCAGGGCGCAATATGGTACCAACCGCCTGCAGGTAAAAGCCGAACCCAGATTTTTGCAGCTACTAAAAAGCATGCTGCGGGAGCCAATGATTGTTCTCCTGCTTGTGGCAGCTATTATTTACTTCTTTACCAATCATGTAAGCGATGGTGTATTCATGTTGTTGGCCATTCTCCTTATCGCTGCTATCTCCCGCTATCAGGAAGTCCGCAGTAATGATGCGCTTAAAAAGATCCGCGATATGGCTCGCCCCACCTGCAAGGTCATTCGTAATGGCGTTTCGATAAATATCCCGAATGAAAATGTGGTGGTGGGCGATCAATTAATGATAGAAGAAGGCGCTCCCATACCCGCCGATGGACTGATCATCAGTGCAAATGATTTCTCAGTTGATGAGTCTGCATTAACCGGCGAAGCACTACCTGTACATAAAACGGGGCTTTCAGGAGACGAATATGTTTATCGCGGTACAACAGTGAGTAGCGGCCTTGCTGTAGCCACTGTTACAGCTATTGGCAATACCACACGCCTGGGCATGATTGGCGAAACCATTGACCGTATGGCAACGGAAAAAACGCCGCTCGAACTGCAGATCGATAGCTTTGTCCGCAAAATGGTCGTTGTTGGGGTTGTGATCTTCCTGGCAATGTGGGCCATCAACTTCTATCAAACCCGTGATTTTACTAACAGTCTTCTAAAAGCGCTCACCCTGGCAATGAGCATCCTGCCGGAAGAGATCCCGGTTGCATTCACCACCTTCATGGCATTAGGCTCGTGGCGCCTGATGCAAATGGGCATTGTTGTAAAGCAAATGAAGACGGTAGAAACTTTAGGGAGTGCTACCGTAATTTGTTCGGACAAAACAGGTACGCTAACAGAAAACCGTATGGCTATTGCAGAACTGTTTGTCCTGGGGTCGAACACATATGCAGACCCAAAAGGAAAACACGATGAAGCAACAGAAGATTTGATACGTTTTTCGATGTGGGCCAGCGAACCCATCCCCTTCGACCCGATGGAGACAGCCATACATCAGCTATACGGCGATACCGTAGCATCAGACGAGCGGGGCAAATTCAGGCTGGTAAAAGAGTATCCTCTTGGCGGCACACCACCCATGATGACCCACATCTTTCAGAATGCAGACGGCGTTCAGCTCATTGCAGCCAAAGGGGCACCTGAAGCACTGATCAATGTATCTGAAGTGGACAGCATCCAGCGGCAAATCATAGAAACATCAGTCACCAGCCTTGCAGACAAGGGTTATCGGGTACTTGGCGTAGCGCAGGGATACCCAACAGACGTCTATCCCGACGACCAGCGCGATATAAAATTTCGCTTTATCGGTCTCCTTGCCTTTTATGATCCTCCCAAAGCCAATATCAGTGCTGTATTGCAAACCTTTTATGATGCCGGTGTCAAAGTAAAGGTCATTACAGGCGACAACCCGGGTACTACTGCTGCCATTGCCAGGCAGGTTGGGCTCAGGGGGGCAGAAAAGCATATTAATGGGGCTGAACTCATCAACCTAAGCGAAGAGCACCTTCGGCAACAGGTAGCCGACGTCAACCTGTTCAGCCGGATATTTCCCGAAGCAAAGCTCCGGATCATTAATGCCCTTAAAGCGAATGGCGAAATTGTAGCTATGACAGGCGACGGCATCAACGATGGCCCCGCACTGAAGGCGGCGCATATTGGTATTGCTATGGGCAAAAAGGGCACAGAGATAGCCAAAGATGCCGCATCCCTTATCCTTGTTGACGACGACCTGTCCAAAATGACCGATGCTATTGCCATGGGCAGGAGAATTTACGCAAACCTGAAGAAGGCAATTCAATACATCATCTCCATCCATATACCTATCATCCTTACTGTATCATTGCCGGTTGTATTAGGATGGGCATACCCTAATATATTTTCCCCCTTGCATATCATATTCCTGGAGCTTATAATGGGGCCAACCTGCTCCATTATTTATGAACGCGAACCCATGGAGCAAAATGCTATGCAGGTGCCTCCACGTCCGTTTACAAGCACTTTCTTCAACATGCGAGAACTTAGCATCAGTATTTTGCAGGGATTAGTGATTACTGCTGGAAACCTCTTTGTATATCATTATGCTATTGACAGCGGATATGACGAGGCTACGACACGCACTATGGTATTTCTGACGCTCATTACAGCAAATATATTCCTGACGCTGGTGAACCGCTCATTCCGTTATTCGCTATTTCGTACGTTAAGGAACAAAAACAAGCTGATTCCGCTTGTCATTTCTATCACAATTATCATTATTGCCTTATTGCTTTATGTTCCGGTATTACGCAGCTTATTCAATTTTGTACAGCCTGATACGCATCAACTGCTGTTCAGCATGATAGTGGGTATACTGTCCGTAACCTGGTTTGAAGTGGTGAAATATATACGTTTGAAAACCACGCCACTTACCATTCGTAACTGAAAGGCTATTCTTTATTGTAGTAGGGATTAACCAAATATGCCATTTGCAGCAGTTAGTATCAGCGGCTTGCCATCCGTTACCACTATAGTATGCTCATGCTGCGCCATATATCCACCTTTATTTCCTACAAGCGTCCATTGGTCGGGTAGTGTTACTGCCATGGTCGAGTCGGTGGAGATAAAAGTTTCAATAGCTACAACAGAATTCTTCTTAAAACGCTGGCGATTGAATTTATCGTGGTAGTTGGCTATTTCAAAAGGCTCCTCGTGCAGCTTGCGGCCTATGCCGTGCCCGGTAATATTGCGTACAACTTTTAATCCCTTTTTCTTTGCCTCTGTTTCTATAAGCCAGCCAATATCAGCTATGCGCACGCCGCCTTTTATGTTGTATATGGCTTTTTGAAGTATCTCAAGCGATGCATCAACCAAAGCCTGGTGTCCGTTTATGTCTTTGCCTAAAACAAATGATGCACCGTTATCCGACCAGAAACCATTCAGCTCTGCTGATACATCTATGTTGATCAGGTCACCTTCGGCAAGTATTCTTTTGCCCGATGGTATGCCATGGCAAAATTCATTGTTCACACTTATGCACGTGCAGCCGGGAAAGCCATAAGCCAGATTAGGTGCCGACCTCGCCCCAAATGAGCGCAGTACATCGTTGCCAAAATCGTCCAGCTCCTTTGTAGTCATCCCAGGTCGCGCATAGTCTACCATCCGCTTTAGCCCGGTTGCTACGGCCTCGCTGGCTTTCTTCATCCCTGCCAGTTCCGCTTCGTTATTTATCGACATGACTGCAATTTACTGATATTGCTACGGAATGATTGCTAATAGTCTATTGGTAAATACTATATTTAGGTTTATCAAACTCATTACACTTTCATACTACGCCCACGCTGTGGGCGAGACACATGCACACATCATAGCCAAGTGCAGGGCAGGCGATGGCTACGTTCATCATCTGGATAGTGATATTCAAGTACAGGTCATTTACCATGCTCATCAGCAAGCTGAGGTGATTGAAGGCAATGTGAAATACCTCTTCTTCCCGGGTATAAACAAATTCTTCTTCACCCCCGCAGCCACCCATCAATACATCAAGCAGCAGCAGCCTGATGTTGTGATCGTGCATGGCTTTATCTATTCATTACAGTTATCACACCTGCGAGGTATTTTAGGTAAAGATGTTAAGATCATCATCCAGCACCATGCAGAGTTCCCGTTCAGCCATCCTATGAAACGCTATTATCAGAAGAAAGCAGCTAAGAAATCGGATGCATTCCTGTTTACCGCCATGGGCAATGCCAAAGAATGGCTACAAGCAGGTATCATAAAAGACGCAACTAAATGCTATGAGATACTGGAAGGTACCACAACGTTCAAGCCAACCCTGGGCAAGCAACTTACCGGCACTCCATCCTTCCTGTGGGTGGGCCGTCTAAACGATAATAAAGACCCACTCACTGTACTAAATGCATTCAAAGCATACATCCGCACACAACCCGCTGCACACCTGTATATCATCTATCAGGAAGACGACCTGCTGCCTGAAATAAAAAGCTTGTTAGCTACTGATGCTGCCTTACAAAGCGCTGTTACCCTCGTAGGCAAAGTGCCTAATACGGAGTTGTCACAATGGTACACTGCAGCAAACTACTATATCTCAGCTAGTCACAAAGAAGGCTCAGGTTACGCTTTGCTCGAGGCTATGGCTTGTGGCTGCATACCTATTGTTACCAGTATTCCATCCTTCACCGCCATCACTAACAATGGCGAATTTGGTCACCTCTACACACCCGGAGATGCACTAAGCCTGCTACAAGTTTTGCAACAACTCCAGCCAGCCCGGCGAGATACTGTATCCGCATCCATCATGCGCCATTTCAACGATAAGCTTTCCTTCGCTGCCATTGCCCGCAGTATGCAATTGGTCTTCAACAAGTTGCTGAATAAATAACTGGCTTGATTTTTTACAGGTATTACACAACTGTCTGTAGATGAACAATTTTCTGAAAATACCACACGCATTCAAAGCCGCTGCCAAAACAATGGCCAGCAATGATGCCTTGCGTATGGCAGGCGCTACAGCGTTCTTTACCTCGTTTGCACTGCCGCCTGTGCTCATCATCATTGTACGCACGTTTGGTTTGTTTATGGAGAAGCGCACCGTTGGTCGCCACATACTGGGCAAGATCAGTTCAGTTATCGGCAAAGAGGGTGGGGAGCAGATACTTTCTGTCATCCGCAGTGTGCGCCACCTGCAACAAAACTGGCTGGCGACAGGGCTTATCTTCCTCTTCCTGCTTTTCGTGGCCACCACCTTATTCAACATCGTCAAAAGCTCCATCAACCAACTCTGGCATATCAGAGTTGACACTAATAAAAAAGTAAAACAGGTATTCCGCACACGCGTCAAAGCATTAGGTATCATCTTGTTTACGGGGCTGCTATTCATGGCTGTAATGATGCTGGATATCATGCAGGCTTTCCTTGGTAAATACCTCTTCGAACTTTCGCCACAGGTGGCCAATTATGTATTCAGCGTTACCAATCACATCATATCACTAGTCGTAATTACCATATGGTTTTTCATATTGTTCCGCTACCTGCCCGATGGCAGGCCGGGCTGGCAGGTAGCACTTACCGGGGCATTTGTTACGGGTATATTGTTCAGTATTGGTAAGTACATCCTGCGCTTTCTGCTGGTGGGCGGTAATATAGGTGCTATCTATGGTACTTCCGGCTCGCTGGCGCTCATATTACTATTCGTATTCTATTGCTCGCTCATATTATACTACGGCGCCTCTTTCACCAAAGCCTGGGCGCGTGAGTGCGACGATCCTATAGTGCCCAACAAGAACGCCGTGCATTATCACATCACCATGGACGATGCACCTGATCTCTCCTTTGGCAAATAACACTTGCTTGTTATACTTTTGCACCCATTATGTCGCCCGAACGCAAAGCAAGTATAACCTATGCACTCAACCGCCGCCAGCCCGATATTACGGTGGTGATGGAGAATGTGCATGATCCCCACAACATAGCAGCCGTCATGCGCACCTGCGATTCCATCGGTATTACCGAGATGTTTATTCTCAACAACCGCATTGGCAGGCACGGCCTGTTTGGCAATAAAGCTTCTTCCGGTTCTGCTAAATGGCTGGTGATACATGAGTATGAGGATACTGAAGAATGTGTAAAAGCCATTAAGGACAAAGGCTATCAAATATACGCCACGCACCTGGGTGAGCATGCTAAGTCACTTTATGAACTCGACCTGACACAAAAAGTAGCGCTGGTTTTCGGCAACGAACATGGAGGGCTAACTGAGGGGCTGCTGAAGCATTGCGAAGGCAACTTCATTATCCCACAGGTAGGCATGGTTAAATCCCTCAACATATCTGTAGCCTGCGCCGTTACGCTCTACGAAGCCTATCGCCAGCGCGAACTCAAAGGTTGCTATACCGGAGAAAATCAACTACCCGCCGATATGCACAAAGCCCTTACCGAAAAATGGGGACTTGCAGGCGAAGAGTAATTAAGCTAAATATACTTCATAACAAAAGCCCCGCACTAGCGGGGCTTTTCTTTTTATAATGCTTGTCATGCTGAGCGAAGCGAAGCATCTGCCTAATCAGGGAACATGCATTGATACTACAGTATCGTCGCTTTCACATCTTCCAGTATATCCAGCGCTTCTTCTTTGCTGTTGCCTTCGGCATATATACGCAGCAGCGGCTCAGTGCCCGATGCACGCAGCAATATCCAGCCGCCGTTGTCCAGGTGATATTTCACGCCATCTATCGTCTCCCTGCGGTTGAATTTATATTTGCCGAACTCTGCATATTTATCGTCCTGTGCGCTCTTGATGATCGCCTCTTTCTTCGTGTTTTCAATATGCATGTCGTTACGCTCATACACGAATTTGCCTACTACTTCATATACCTCAGCGCACAGTTCTTTCAGCGTTTTTCCGGTCTGGGTCATGAATTCATACAGCGCCAGTCCGTCGTATATACCGTCACGCTCAGGTATGTGTCCTTTCACGGCTATACCACCGCTTTCTTCGCCACCTACCAGCACGTCTTCCTTGGTCATTATCTCGCTGATGTACTTAAAGCCTATCGGTGTTATCTCTATAGGCAGGCCATAAGCCTCGCACATGCGCTTCACCCTGTCGGTAGTGCTGAAGGCGATAGCTACCTTGCCGCTCATGCCTTTGTATTTGTGCAGGTAGTGTATCAGCAGCAGTATAATGTGGTGGGCATCTACGAAGTTGCCATCCTCATCGTACAGGCCTATACGGTCGGCATCGCCATCTGTAGCCAGGCCTATTTTTATCTCTGGTGTGTTGGCTACGGTCTTAGCAAGAAGTTGCAGGTTCTTATCCAGCGGCTCAGGTGCCTGTCCTTCAAAGCCCGGGTTGTGCTCGCAATGTATCAGCACTGCGTTAGGCAGTAGCCTGCGCATCACACGCTGGCCCGCGCCATACATAGCATCGTATGCCAGTTTGAAAGGCGAGTTCTTCAGCGCTTCAAAATCAAATTTCTCCTGCAGGTAGCTTACATACATATCCTCCAGGTTTATGTATTCGAGCAGGCCATTATCTTCCCAATGTTTCAGTCCTTCGTTCGGTATCTCTACACTATCGGGTATTAGTGCCTCCACAGCAGCTATATCGGCCGGGCTCGACGGGCCACCGTGCGCGCCTTTCAGTTTATAACCATTATAGCTTGGCGGGTTGTGCGATGCGGTGATCACCACACCTTGCGTAGCGCCCAGCTTCAATACGCCCATAGATATCATAGGCGTGCTGATGAAGCCTTTAGCCATCAGTACTTTTATACCGTTGCCGCACAGCACTTTTGCTACGGTCTCGGTAAACAGCTCACCACCAAAGCGGCAGTCGTAGCCCAGTACTACTACGGGCTTGCTGTCTTTTTTCAGCAGCCATTCAGCCTGGCCTTTGGCCACGCGGGCTACGTTATATACGGTAAAGTCCTGCGCTATAATAGCGCGCCATCCATCGGTACCGAATTTTATTTTCTCAACTGCCATTTAGGTATGTTTAAAGGGGTGGTTTCTAATGTTAAATCCGTGTTTATGTTTCTTATACGGGCATCAAAAATACTAAACCTTTCGTACCATCGCATTGCTTTAATTTTATCCTCTAAATAAATGGCCATGGCTGATACCGTTACTTCCATCAACCCCGCTACAGGGGAGGTTTTAGATACTTTCGAACTACATAACGACCAAAAGATAGAAAAAGCCCTGAAGCAGGCCGATAAAGCACAGCAACAGTGGAAGGGGTACAGTTTCAAAGAGCGTGGGGTAGTGCTGAAGGCTATCGCTGCACAGTTGCGCAAGAAAAAGCAGCAATTGGCAGAGCTGGCTACGCTGGAGATGGGTAAGCCCATCAAGCAAAGCATGGAAGAGGTAGAAAAATGCGCCCGAACTTTCGATTTTTACGCCAAAGAAGGTTCTAAGTTCCTGGCCGATGAGGTTGTGGAGACGGATGCGCGAAAAAGCTATATATCATTCCAGCCACTGGGTGTGGTATTCGCCATTATGCCGTGGAATTTCCCCTACTGGCAGGTATTTCGTGCCATGGGCCCTGCGCTGATGGCCGGTAATGCCATGGTGCTGAAGCATGCTTCAAATATTTCAGGATGCGCATTGGCTATAGAAAAAGTACTGACTGATGCGAAAGCACCCAAAGGCTTATTTCAAACGTTGTTACTGCCATCGTCAAAAGTGGCTGATGTGATAGCACAGCCGCAGATAGCGGCTATCACCTTTACGGGTAGTACGGTAGCAGGTAGCAAAGTTGCAGCCGCCGCCGCCAGCCATGTGAAAAAACAGGTGCTGGAGTTGGGTGGTAGCGATGCCTACATTGTACTGGAAGATGCTGATATGAAGCTGGCGGTGGAGACTTGCGTAAATGGCCGACTCGTAAACAGCGGACAAAGCTGTGTAGCTGCCAAGCGTTTTGTGATAGTGAAGTCTGTACGCAAAGAGTTTGAAGCAAAAATGGTGGAACTAATGGAAGCTGCAACCTTTGGTAACCCGATGGATGAAGCCAACAAAATAGGACCTATGGCCCGTGCCGACCTCCGCGATCAGCTGCACGAGCAGGTGCAGAAAAGCATAGAGAAAGGCGCTAAACTGCTTTGTGGTGGTTACATCCCTGAGTTTGAAGGAGCTTATTATCCGCCTACCGTGCTCACCAATGTAAAGAAGGGTATGCCCGCCTATGACGAAGAACTGTTTGGCCCTGTGGCATCAATTATAGAAGCTAAAGACGAAGCCGACGCCATCCGCATAGCCAATGATAGTATCTATGGCCTCGGCGCAGGCATCTTCTCCAAAGATCGTAAGAAAGCTGAGAAGATAGCCGCTACCCAGCTACAGGCAGGCAACTGCTTTGTGAACAGCTTCGTCCATTCCGATCCGCGCCTGCCATTCGGCGGTGTAAAACAAAGTGGCTATGGCCGCGAACTCAGTGCCTTCGGCATCCGAGAATTCACCAACGTAAAAACTGTGTTTATTCAATAAATAGTTGTATATTTGTAGTGGTTAAATAGCCGTCATTGTATCCTCTTTCCGCCGTCATTGCGAGAAGGCCATGCAATGGCCGCCGAAGCAATCTCGCGAAATAAGAGCCGATAAAACCACTATCATGCAAACTCCGTATATAACAGCAACACCTGCCAACAGGCAGACATCGATCATTCCTCCTTATTTAAGGAGGGACAGAGGGTGGTTAAAACGTGCGAATAAAGCCCACTCTGCGGAGAAGTAGGTATCTGACAAAAAACGCAACAAAACGCAACAATCGTAGCATGACCCGCGCACATGGCATAATTGTTTTGAAACTACTGGTATTAGTTGCCATTGCGGGTTATTGCATATTCAGTTTTAAACCCCAATCTTTGGCATCACCACAAACTAAAAAGCACATGTATACATACCTGGCCCTCGGCGATTCATATACTATAGGCGAACAAGTAGCCATGCAGGATAACTTCCCTTATCAGCTGGTTAGCATGCTGAAGAAAGACAACTTCGACATAGCCGACCCGGTCATCATTGCCAAAACAGGCTGGACCACAGATGAGTTGGCTATGGCTATCCGCGAGCACAACATCACCGATACCTTCTCTGTAGTTACCCTGCTGATAGGTGTGAATAACCAGTACCGCGGCCGCGATGTACAGAACTATACCGAAGAATTCACCCAGTTGCTCGATCAAGCCATCGCTTTTGCCGGCGGCGAGCCTGAGCATGTGTTTGTAGTCTCTATCCCCGATTGGGGCGTTACCCCTTTCGCCGAAGGCAAAGACAGGGAGCAGATTGCTAAAGAGATCAATGCCTATAATTCAGTTAAAGAGGCAGAAGCAAAAGCCCGCAAATGTCATTATGTAGAGATAACGGAAAGCACCCGCCGCAATGGTAATAACGCCCTCTACCTGGCTGAAGATAAACTGCACCCATCGGCTAAGGAATACGAGGTATGGGCAGCTAAACTGACACCCGCCATCGCCAAAGCGTTGAAGAAGTAGTCTACTTCATGCTATCGAAGAGTTTGTCCAGCCTTTCCCTGGGCACTATCTTCTGCCACTGTCTGCCGCTGGCAATCAGGCGGTCGCCCACCTTGGCGGTATAGTCGGTCACAACCTCATTTCGGTTCACCTCCGCCAGCGTAGCGGTAAAAACCACCTCATGGCCGATAAGTGCCGGCGAGTTGTGAGTAATGGTTAGTCCGGTGCCGATGCCCTCTTCACAGTCTTCCTTCATCTCCAGCACAAACAGGCGGCCGCTCCACTCAGCGTCACGCGCCAGTGCAAAGGTGGAATAGACAGCATGCACCTGCCCGCTCTCAAAAGCAGCAGCGTCCGCATCGCTCACAGTATGGGTAAAGGTCTTAATGTCACCGGGTTGAAAAGGGCATTTCATAGGCACAAAATAATGTAAAACCCGGTCTTAATGTTATAACCGTTTTATGATAACCATATAAACCTATTGATTATCTTTGCATAAGTGAAAAAGCTGTTCGTCATACCCATCATGTTCATGTACCTGTTCGCAGTATCAGGTATCATGGTGTCTGCCCACTATTGCGGGCAGGAGATGGAGTCGCTCAGCCTCTTCTCTGAAAAAGGTGGCTGTGCCGAAGGTGAGTGCGGCGATGAGACAGAGCAAAGCGACGACTGCTGCAAAGACAAGACTTTCACTGCCAAGATAGATACCGAGCAAAACCTGGTATCTGCTTTCAAACTCAAACTATCTGATAACAGCTTCGCGGCTATTCTGCCGGCGGTTAGCTATATACTGGTCAACGAGGTAGCGGCTGTATCTGTACAGGCTACACCTTGCAAAGCCAACGCGCCACCGGGTATATGGCAGCAGATACCGTTATATAAGTTACACGCACGTTTCACCTATTATGGTTAAGGCCTGTTTATGCAATTATTGCATCGCAGTATCTTATTAATGAACCATAAATAGTAAATAATGAAACGTTATATCATATTCCTTTCTATTATAGCCTCATCATTCAGCGCACTGGCGCAAGAGGTTAATAAAGACATTGTTACAGAGAAATACAAAGTAGAAGGCAACTGCAATATGTGCAAAAAGCGCATTGAGGAAGCAGCCTTCACCAAAGGTGTAAAGCGCGCCGAGTGGAACAAAGAAGATCATATGCTGACGCTCACCTACAAGCCATCGAAGACGACAGCAGATGCTGTACTCGCCAACGTGGCGAAGGTAGGCCATAGCTCTGACAAGGCAGAGGCTAAGGAGGCGGATTATAAAAAGCTGCCCCAGTGCTGCCAGTACAAAACCGAAACCTGTAACCACTAAACAACCTAAGTATGAACACACAATTAGGTAAGCTGCTGCTAAGCGGTTTACTACTGTTTGCCGTGCAGGATTGTTTGGCACAAAAGCAGGTAACGGGCACTGTGTCTGGTATGGAGAAGGGCGGTAAAGTGCAGCTGTTAACAGGAGCTGTACTCTCCACACTCGACCAGAAGACAGGTACCCAAACTGATGAGACCGGTAGTTTCACCATCACAGTTCCTGATGATGCTAAGGCACTATATATATCCTATGTAGGCTTTATGCCTGATACGCTGGAGATACCTGCAGATAATAAGATGGATATTGTGCTGCAGGAAACCAAAAGCATGAAAGAGGTCGTAGTACGCAAGCGCCGTAAGGGTACGGAGATGAGTATGCTGACTACTTTGAAGACAGAGATCATAAGTGAACGGGAGCTGCTGAAAGCCGCCTGCTGCAATCTCAGTGAGAGCTTTGAGACGACGCCATCAGTAGACGTAGCCTTTACCGATGCAGTGTCGGGCTATAAGCAGATACAGATGCTGGGCTTGGCTGGGCCATACACACTCATAACTCGTGAGAACATACCTGATACACGTGGGCTGGCATCTATTACGGGCCTTACCTTCACCCCGGGCACGTGGATAGAGGGTATGCAATTGAGCAAAGGCTCGGGTAGTGTAGTGAATGGCTATGAAAGCATTGCCGGCCAGATAAACATAGAGCTGCAAAAGCCATTTGAGGATAAAGAACCTAAGTGGCTGCTGAACGCTTATCAAAGTACACAAGGCCGTAGCGAGGGTAATCTCGTCTATCGTAACCAGTTCAATAAAGCGCTATCGAGCAACCTGATGTTGCATGGTAAATCGCAATGGGCTAGGGTGGATATGAATGGTGATGGCTTTATGGATCAACCGTTAGACAAACAGTTCGTAGGCCTTAATCGCTGGTTCTGGTTTGGCCCTAAGGGCTGGGAAGTACAGGGTGGTGTGAAAGGCTCTTACATCAGCAATACCGGTGGGCAGAAGGATTACAAAGAAGGTGGAGAGCAGATAACAGGCAAGCCCTGGGGCTATGAAATGGATATTCAGCGTATAGAAGGCTGGGCTAAGATCGGTAAGATGTTTCAGGGTATGAAGGGTACAAGCATTGGCTTGCAACTATCAGGCGTGCATCACGGGCAGGATGCCTTGTATGGTAAGCGTACTTATGGTGCTACGCAGAATGCATTCTATACCAATCTTATCTTTCAGACCATACTGGGTAATACCAACCATGTGCTGAAGACGGGGCTGAGCAATATGATAGATAACTACAACGAGAACTTTGTTGCGCAGCAGTTTCAGCGTAATGAGGTAGTACCCGGTGCTTTTGCTGAATACTCCTATAGCTTTAAAGAAAAGCTGAATGTAGTAGCTGGCCTGCGTGGCGACTATCATAATATATTCGGTGCGTTTGCAACGCCGAGGCTGCACGTACGTTATGCGCCATTCAAGCAGACTGCTATACGTGCATCAGTGGGTAGGGCGCAACGTACTGCCAATATCATATCTGAGAATATGAGCTTTCTGGCTAGCAGCCGTAATTATATTATCCAAAGCACTGAGGCAGGAAAACCCTATGGTATGAACCCTGAGGTAGCCTGGAACTATGGTGTGAACCTGACACAGAAATTCCAACTGGACTATAGGGACGGTGCTATCAGCTTCGACTTCTACCATACCGATTTTGAGAACCAGGTAGTGGTGGATATGGAAGATGCACATAGTGTGAGATTCTATAATCTGGATGGTAAGTCTTTCGCCAACAGCTTCCAGATGCAGTTTGACTATGAGCTGATACATAACCTGGATCTCAGGCTGGCATATAGGTGGTATGATGTGAAAAGCACGTATAGCGGTGTGCTGAAAGACAAACCACTCATAGCTGCACACCGTGCCTTCGCCAATGTGGGCTACGAAACCAAGAACAAATGGAAGTTTGACTATACCATACAATGGATAGGTTCTAAGCGTGTACCATCGCTGCACGACCACGTAAGTGGCGGAGTAGGGCCTGAATTCCAGTCGCCATCTTTCTGGCAGATGAATGCACAGGTGAGTAAGGGCTGGGGTGAGAACTTTGAAGTATATGTGGGTGGTGAGAACCTCGCTAACTATATGCAACACCACGCCATAATAGGTGCGCAGAATCCGTATGATGTAGGCTTTGATGCCTCTGCCATCTGGGGACCTGTGATGGGGCGCAATATATACGGAGGCTTCAGGTATAAGATCAAATAAAGCATGTTACTAAAACGCCGGTATCCCCGGCGTTTAGTATTTTTATAGTATGACGAACGAGAGGCTAAAGGCATTTTGCATGAACCTGCCCGGTGCTACCGAAGGTATTAAATGGGAGGAGCATATCTGCTATATGGTAGGCAGCAAGATATTCTGCATGACCAGCTTGCAGGATGGTTCGCCGATCAACTTCAAGGTGCCTGATGAGGAATTTGAGGAAATGAGCGAGCGGGATGGTATTATCCAGGCCCCTTATATGGCGCGTAATAAATGGGTTCAGGTACAGCAGCGCAATAAGCTCAGGCCCAAAGAATGGGAGCATTATCTGAAGCAATCTTACGAGCTTATTAAGTCGAAGCTTACCAAGAAACAGCAGAAGGAAATAGATGAAATGGGTGCTTAGCTAATGGCTATATCGCTCCATTGCTTGGCCAGTTGTTCTTTCATTTGCATATCCGTCAGGTCGAATTTTACAGGAACTACGGAAGCATATCCTTCTTTCAATGCAGCTACATCGGCATCTTCGCCGGTATCCATATTCTGGAATTTGCCTGTCATCCAGTAGTAATCTTTGCCGCGAGGGTCTACACGGTGTTCAAATTCTTCCTTCCATTTGGCATAAGCCTGTCGGCATATCTTTAAGCCTTTGAAATCAGCAGGAGCAATTGTTGGTATATTAACATTCAGCAGCGTATGCTCAGGCATCTTTTCTTCCAGCATACGCTTGGTAACCATATTAGCCACCATGCGCGATAGCGTGAAGTCGGCATCGTAGTTGAAATCAAGTAAAGAGAAGCCAACAGAAGGAATGCCTTCTATGGCAGCTTCCATTGCCGCACTCATAGTGCCTGAGTAGATGACGTTGATGGAGAAGTTGGCGCCATGATTGATACCGCTTACACATATATCGGGCTTGCGGTGCAGGATGATATCTCTTGCTAGCTTTACACAATCTACCGGAGTGCCGCTGCATTGCCATGCAGGTATATCGCCAAATATATCAGCCTTATATAGCCTGAGCGGATGGCCAATGGTGATGGCATGACCCATGCCCGATTGTGGGCTGTCTGGAGCAACTACTACCACCTGTCCTAAGTCTTTTACAGCTTCTACCAAATTGCGTATACCCGGGGCTGCAATTCCATCGTCGTTCGTTACAAGTATTACCGGCCTGTTGTCATCTACTATCATGTGGTAAAATTACCAATCGCTGCCCAGTAATTTTTTTCTGCCGATGAAATAATATAAACATATCCACAATACTGAAACAATAACATAAGTAGTGGCAGATGGGCCGGATGTAATACCTGCCATAGTTTTCAGCATATCCATCATCGGGAAGGGGAGCAATTCGTCGCTAGCCTGAAGTGGCATATAGTTGCCCAGATCATTATTAGAAAAGTTATTGAGTATTGATTTTAACAGATTTTCTATGAACATACAATATAATATGAACATGCCTATGGCCAGGCCGCTACGCTTGAATAGAATAGATAGCAATACGGCAAATCCGTAATAGTTGACGGTTAACACGAATGTATAAAACAAGTATTCCAGCTTGCCGGGGAAGTTGTTGAAGCCATCGTTGATGGTGGCAAATGACATCCCAACAAGGAAAACGTAAATAGTAGTGGCAATACTCAATGCAAGTATCAGATACCATTTTGCATGGTAGAATTGCAACCTGCTCCAGCCATCAATTACGTTCTGCCTGTTGGTGCGAAACTGATATTCGTTGGTAGTAAGTATGATGACTAATATGGAAAGGAACCAAATAAACATACTTGCCCAAAAACCAATATTCTGCCATACTTGCGAGAAAGAATATACCTGGTTCAGCACATTCATACCTCCTTTGCTGCCACCACCAAGTTTCAGTAGTCCGTTAGATATGCCATAATTCCATAACGGAAGCATGATTGCAAACAAGCCAACGATTATCCAGAAGGTGCGGTACTTTTTTATTTTAAGCCATTCGATGGCGAGTAATGTGTTCATACAACTATATATTGGTCAGTTCAATGAATTTAGTTTCAAGGCTCTTATTCTTAAGCACAAGGTGAGACAGGGTGATGTTATTGCTGATGCAGTACTGGTTCACCTGTGTAGGTGTTACGCTTGTTTCGCAAGAAAGCTGGAGCAGGTTATTCACAAGCCTGATATTTTTGATGCCTTGCATACCAGTGAGCAGTTGCTGCAAACGGTTAATATCATCAGCAGCAACTTCAATAATACCTTCGTTATGCAGTGCTTCATTTACCGCGCCATTCAACAGCAGTTCGCCTTTCTTCAGGATGGCAACGTGCGTGCAAACTTTCTCTACTTCGTCGAGCAGGTGGCTGGCCATAATGATGGTCATACCCTCGTTGCTCAATTGGCGTATCAAGTCGCGTATCTCTGCTATACCGGCAGGGTCGAGACCGTTAGTGGGTTCATCTAGAACCAGCACATCAGGGAAACCCAGCAAAGCAGAGCCAATGGCAAGGCGCTGTTTCATACCCAGAGAGTAGGTTTGGAATGCACTGTCTTTACGGGCAAGCAGGCCAACTTTATCCAGCACGCGCAGTTTATCATCGTGCCCGCGTTGTTTGATTGCGGCAGCTATATTCAGGTTGTCGACCGCTGAGAGGTAGTGATAGAAATTAGGCGTTTCGAGCAGCGCACCAATTTTGCGGCGTGCCTCGTCGGGTTGCACACCGCCAAACCATTGGTAGCTGCCGCCGTCGGCTTTCAAAACATCCAGCAGTATGCCCAATAAGGTAGTCTTACCACTACCATTGGGGCCTAATATGCCATATACGCTGCCTTTGGGTATATTGAACGAAACATTCTTCAAAGCCTGTATGTTGCCATACGATTTTGAGATGTTGTTGATTGAAAGAATTGATTCCAACTTATGCGAGTTTTATCAAAGATATAAACCTTACATTGTTGGTGCAGTATATTTAACCTTAATTAACCCGGGAATATTTAATCGAGGAATAAGTCTTTATACAACTTGCCGCCGGGTGTTATAGCATACGCTGTCAGGTCGGTAATGCCAGCTTGTTGCAGCACATGTTCATCAAGTAATTGCTGGCCCGTGTAGGTTGCAGCGGGTTGTTGTAGTATATAGTGTACAGCGTCTGCAACGATCTCTGGTTTGCGGCTCATTTTCATCAGCATGTCGCCACCAAGCAAGTTTTGCACGGCTGCCGTAGCTATAGTTGTAGCAGGCCAAAGTGAATTGGATGCGATATTATGTTCTTTAAACTCCGCAGACCAGCCAAGCGCCAGCATACTCATGTTGAACTTACTAATGGTGTATGCAGTATGTGGTGCAAACCATTTTGCCTGCATATCCAATGGCGGAGATAATGTAATGATATGTGGATTGGCTGAACGTTTTAAGAAGGGCGCACAATGCTTTGTAACCATGAACGTACCTTTTACATTGATGTCGTGCATCAAGGCAAAGCGTTTCATGTCGGTTTGTGTGGTATTAGTAAGTGATATGGCTGAGGCATTATTGATAACGCCATCTATACTGCCGAATATACTTGTGGTTTGTTGTACAGCGTGTATGATCTGTTCTTCGTCGCGTATATCGCATTGTATGGCTAAGCCTTTACCGCCTGCTGCATTTACTTCTTCGGCTACAGAGTGTATTGTGCCGCCAAGGCGGTTGTCTTCTGTTACCGATTTAGCAACTACAGCAATGTTTGCACCTTCAGATGCCAGCTTTAGCGCGATAGCACGACCAATACCACGACTGGCACCTGTTATGAAAAAAGTCTTGTTCTGAAAAAGCATTACTACAATTTACAGCATCTTATCCATTTACCATAGCGAAATGTTTAGGGTCTTTGCGGCCAGTCCAGTTCTGTCCGCAAAAGATTCCGGCATCCACCATCGATTGGATGAACGCTCCGCTCCATATGCCATTGCTACCAATGGGGTTCTGTGCCGCATTCAGGTCTATAGCTGCTCCCCAGCTGTGTGTTGACAGCACTGTTTGGTTAGAGCCCATGCCACGCACCTCAAATCCCCCATCAAAAGTTTTGATCTCTTGGTATAGTCCATTGGCATCAAGTATAGCAAAAGCTTTTTCAAGAAAGGGCCTGAAATGCTTATGTAATACAATGTCTGATGCAGGAAACCACGGATAGGCTGCTTTAACATTCCATGTTGTGAGCCACTTGTTTTCCCAGCCAAGTTCCCGCGGGTCGCCATATCGCGTATATAAAACCAATTGTGCCTCTCCCGAAAATTCGGTGGGCAGATGTAATCCTTCTGATTCAGCCATGCTCAACACGTTTTACATCAATTGTATAAAATTGATGCCTCAATAGCCTCTTTAACAAAGGTTTAGTTATTTACTGAGAAGTGGTAGCCTTTCCCTTTTAGTGTGATGATCTCTACCGCGGTATCGGGTGAGAAATAGTCGCGTAGCTTGCGGATATATACATCGAGATTGCGGGAATTGAAGAAAGAATCATCGCCCCAAACGGTGTTGAGTAAATAACGTCGGTCCACCACATTATTCTGGTTGTTGCAGAAAATACCCATTATCTGCGCCTCCCGGTGCGATAGTTTGATGACCTCGCCATTCACTACTAATTCAAATTTACCCGGGTAGAAAGTGCTGTTGCCCAGCTTTATTTCACTATCAAGGTTTTGTTGAGGGGTTTGCTCACCAATAAGGCGCAGCTGGTTTTCAATACGGATAATGAGTTCTTCCATACTGAAAGGTTTTTTCAGATAATCGGTACCGCCGGATGAAAACCCTTTCAGTACATCCTCCGTCTGCGTTTTTGCGGTTAGAAAGATGATGGGCAGGCGAGGATGCATGTTTCTTATCATGTTGCCCAATGTAAAGCCATCGGTATGTGGTAGCATAACATCCAGCACACAAATATGTGGGTCGAAACCGGATACCAGATCTAGGATGCGGCTGCCTTCGGTTTTGTGCATTACATCATAGTCTTTCAGTTCAAGTGTTTCCTTCACTATGCGGGCCAGAAAAGGTTCGTCTTCGATGTATAAAACCCGTTTTTTCATGTTATGCTTTGGGTAGTTGTATGGTGAAGATAGTACCGCCTGTTGGATTGTTCTGCACAGATATAGTACCATCGTGCTGATGTATTATTTGCAAGGCGTAGTTGAGCCCGAGCCCATAACCTTTTACATCGTGTGTGTCACCTGTAGGCACACGGAAGAACTTATCGAATACTTTGTCGAGATATTCTTTGGGTATACCTATTCCATTATCCGCTACGGTTATCATCAGTCCGTCGGGTTTCTCTTGCAGGTTGATGTCAATAACAGGATTGCTCTTGCTGTATTTGATGCTATTGTCGATAAGGTTGATGAGTACGCCCTGGATATGTAGCTTGTCGACATTGGAAATAAAGCTGTTGCCGTCGGTGTTGAAACTGATGCGGGCATTGTGCTGGGCAGTTTTAAGGCTGAGCATTTGAATTACTTCAGCGATAGTGTCGTTTATATTGATCGTTTGTTTCTGGAGTTTGATCTTGCCACTTTCCAGCAGGGCATTGTTCAAAGATTGTGTTACTAGCAAGTTCAGGCGATTCATCTCAAGCGTTGCCATGTGCAGGTAGTCTTTTGTGCGCTGAGGATCTTCCAGTGCATTGAAGTTACTTAGTGCTTCGAGGGCTACCTGCACTGTAGCAATGGGAGTTTTTAGCTCATGCGACATGTTGCTGATAAGGTCATTCTTCATATCACTTAGCCGCATTTGCTGCCTCATGGTTCGGTAAGTCATAGAGAAGGCTATTGCTACGGTGCTGAGCAACAAAACTGAGAATAGCATTTGTGGCAATAACTTCTTCATCAGGGTTGTGTTATATCCGCTTATGCCGGCATGGTAGTATTTTCTGAAGTGCTTTGAGTGTATGAAGATTGTTCCGTGTGGCATGCTGAATGTGTCATCATTATTAGTATACCACTTCACATTGAAATGCCAATTGCGCAGCGATAGGTTTTCAGTAAACTGTTTATGAAGTTTTGTGGTGTCAAGTTTCAATAAGTCCATTTGTGCATTTGTGGAATCGAGCTGCATCAGTTCATTTATCATTATGGTCATACTCTCGCGAACAATTGCTTCTTTTTTCTTGTCATTCCTCATATCCATTGTATGCACCTCGAGTTGTTTGTTGAGTTCTTCGTGGTCAATACTGTCAGCTTTACTCACATTCCATGCAAGAGGCTTTTGAGTTTTTATCTTAAGTTTTGAAGTTTTTCGATCTGAGTCAAGGCTAATGTTGCTTTCCATTGAAATGGAAATTGAATTTTTGTGTACAGCAGGGTTGGCCTTGCTTATTTTCAAGTCTTTCATAAGAGGCTTAAGAAATCCTTCATACATCATCGACTCTTCGGCAGATTGCTGCGCTTTACTCAATTCATATTGCAGGTCCTTCGTCAGGTTTTGCTTTTCATCTTTGTACTGGCTACGCAGCCAGAGGTATACTAGTATTGAAAGTAATAGCACACTTACAGACATAAGCGCCAGTATTCCGGCAGTCGACTTTCTTGTTTTCTTTTTCATCACCATACAAAGAAACACATTGTATATGTGAATGCAACCGTGGGTTAACCTTAATTAACCTTAATTGGGCGTGCGTTAACCGTGATTGGTATTGGGCTGAAATAGCTTTGTGTCAAAATCAAAACACAATGAAACAACTAACACTCACTATCGCTACTGTGGCAATTTCGCTCGCCTCATTTGCGCAGACTAATTCGGGTAAAGTAAACTATAAAGAGACCATAAACATGGCTGCTGCCATGCAGCATGTGGAACTGGAAGGAGAGCTGGCTGCCCAGCTTGCCGACCTACTGCCTAAAGAACAGATGATACAGAAAGAATTGTACTTCTCGCCCGATGCTTCGCTTTATGCTGATGCACCAAGAAAAGAAGAGAAGTATAAAGAGAACAATGGAATCCATATTGATATGCGTATGCCTGAAGAAAAGGCATATCGTGATATAAAGACAGGAGAAACAATAGAACAGAAGGATTTTATGTCGCGTAAATTCTTAGTGTCAGATAAGAGTAAGACCGCCTGGAAGATGACTGGTAAACAGAAAACGATACTCAACTCCCCGTGCCAGGAAGCTGTGACCACAAAAGATAGTAACGAAATATCAGTATGGTTTACACCAGCGATACCAGTATCTACCGGGCCAAGAGGTTTGGGTGGTTTGCCCGGTCTTATTCTTGAAGCTAATGTTGACAAATTGCTCACGATAACAGCTACGTCAATAGAGCCAGGCAGCGCTAATGCCAATAAAATAGTGAAACCTACAGAAGGTAAGAAAATGACCGAAAAGCAATTTGAAGCCATGATGCAGGAAAAAGCCAAAGAGATGGGCATGGAAGGTGGTCACGGCGCAAATATCACTATCAAAACCAACAGGAGATAAGTATGAAATGGATAGCTATAATAGCGCTGGCTTTCCTGCCCATGTTTGCCGGTGCACAAACTTATAACCTGCAGGGGCAGGTAACGGATTCTGAGAGTGCTCCGATCATATATGCAACGGTATCTCTATTGCAACCGGCAGATTCAACATTGGCGTTCTTTGCCATTACTAATGAACAGGGTGCGTTTTCTGTACAGGGCATTACTAATGGTACTTACCTGATGCAAATATCCTATATGGGTTTTATGACTCATTATCGTAAAATGCAGTTTCCGTTACAAGGTGGTGCCAACATTGGCCGTATAACCTTGAAGTATCTGCCTACAACACTGAAAGAAGTACAGGTGACAGCCGAGAAAGTGCCACTGCGCATTAAAGGCGATACGCTGGAGTATAACGCATCTGCATTTAGAACCAAACCTGACGCCAGTGTTGAAGACCTGCTGAAAAAGCTACCCGGTGTAGAGGTAGACAGGAGCGGCAACATCAAAGCGCAAGGGGAAAGTGTACAGAAAGTGCTGGTAGATGGTAAGGAATTTTTTAGCGATGACCCTAAAGTAGCTACTAAAAACCTGCCAGCAGATGCGATAAAGAATATACAGGTATTTAACAAGAAATCTGATGCGACGGAGTTTACAGGTATTGACGATGGTATGCGCGACAAGACGATCAATCTGCAACTGAAAGATGGTAAAAAAGTAGGTGTATTTGGCGATGTGCAGGCGGGTGGTGGTACTGATGAGCGCTATAAATTCAGCGGTAAGCTATACAAGTTCAGGCCCAAGAGTCAACTGGCAGCAATGGGTATGTTCAACAACATCAACCAATTTGGTTTTAGTTTTCAGGATTACCTCAGCTTTAGTGGTGGCCTGCGTAGCTTAATGGATGGGGGAGGTAGTATGCGTTTTAACCTTGAGAATGCTAACGCTATGCCAATAGATTTTGGGCAGCCTATTACAGGCCTTATAAAATCGGGTGCTGGTGGCCTTAATTATAGTTACGAGCCGCGTAAGAACCAACGCTATACCATAAGCTATATGGGCAGCGGCACAAATAAAGGGCTTGACCAGCAAACGCAAACACAGTATTCAATACCTGCCGACTATGATACGGATGAACAGCAGAGGCAGCAGAGTGAGAACTGGATGCACAAGCTAAACCTGAGTGTAAGGAAAGATGTGGATTCCAGCAGCCAGCTGACTGTTTATGGTAGTGCAGGGCTTACGAAGGGTAGTGAATTAACTAACAGACAGGTAGCATCGAAGGTTAGGGATGCTGTGTTGAATAAACTGGATAGCCGCACCGACGAACATACCTCCGGCATATCGGCAAATGGTAGAGCTAGCTACCTGGTGCAGACAGATAGCAAATGGCCTGTGATCAAATTGTTGGCTGATGCAACATACAGTAGAAGCCTTTCTAAAGCTGACTGGAATAATATCACCTATCTGCTGGATAGTAACAGGATGTTAGCTGACATGCAATTTCAAGATAACCAAACTGAAAATCTCAGATATAGCGGAACGGCCAGTGTAGTGCGTTCGCTTGGCAAAAGTTATTATCTGGAGCCGCAGGTGAATGCAGGCATCGATGGTCAAAGCCTTAACAGAACCCAGGGCCTGGCTAATACTGATGTTAGCATTGATTCGCTCAGTACTGATTTTATACGCTATTATAAATGGTTGAGACCCGGAGTAGGGTTGAAGCGAAGCAAAGAGAAGACGCAATTCAATGCAACGGTAAATGTAGAAGCAGGTTACATGAGTAATAATAAAGCTGGTGTTGCATCAAGTGTCAAGAATTATACTTACCTATTACCTTCGGCAATGTGGCAGCATCAATATAGCCAAGGTAAGCGTTTGATGGCCCAGTACAACTCTGAGGTAAGTGCTCCTGATGCCAGGCTAATGCTTACCCTTCCCAATAATGCTAATCCGCTTGAGCTCTATCTTGGTAATGACAAACTGAAGCCTGAGTATACGCATAATGTTAATCTTAACTGGATATGGTTCGATCAGTTCAGCTTTACATCGCTGTTTGCAAATATAGGTGGCAGGTATACCAAAGATAAAATAAACACCGGACGCTATGTAGGTAATAACCTGGTACAGATAATACAACCAGTGAATGTTGACTATAACTACGATATGCACGGTGGTGCTGAATTTTCAAGACCAATACGAAAACTTGGATTGAATATGGATATCGAACTGAACGAACGTTTTGAAAAAGGGTTAAGCCCTATCAATGCTACAGATAATAGCACGACGACCTTTAATCACCAGTTGACACTGACATTGGGTAACAGGAAGAAAGAAAAGATTGATGTGCAGGTTGGGGGCTCTATCAATGTGTCGGATGTGAAGTATAGCATCAGCAAATCATTCAACAATCGTTTTTATAACTATTCTGCATTTTCGGAGATAAGCTACCGCCCTACAGATCATTGGTATTTTATGGCATCGGCCGACATTACCCAGTATAATGCACAAAGTTTTGATGGTGCTGTTATCATACCATTGTTAAAAGCTGAGGCATCTTATTACTTCCTGAAAGGGAACCGTGGAGTGCTTACTCTTGATGGTTTTGATCTGCTGAATAAGAACCAGAGCCTGCAACGTATTAGTCAGCTTAACTTTTTGCAGCAGACCAGTGCTAATATTATTGGCCGGTATTTTATGCTCTCGTTTAAATACAGGTTGAGTAAAACTGGAAGCAGTAGCCCCAATAGCGGAGGTTTAGATATAAAAGTGAAATCAAAATAAAACAGAAAGGGCTGCGATCGCAGCCCTTTCTGTTTTATTCCTTTGTATCATCAGGTTTGGACTTTGAGTCCTTTTTTTTCCTGTTGGCGTCTTTCAGTGCTTTGTCTATCAGCCATTCAAGTTGTCCGTTCACACTACGAAACTCATCCGCAGCCCATTTTTCAATAGCCTTGAACGTGTCTTCGTCTATCCGTAATACAAAACTCTTCTTATTAGCCACTGGTTATAGTTTTTATTATTGATATAGTGAACCGGTGTTGAGCACAGGCTGCGCACCTTTCTCACCACATAAAACTACCATCAGGTTGCTGACCATAGCAGCTTTCTTTTCTTCATCCAGCTCTACTATTTTCTTTTTGCTCAGCTCATCAAGTGCCATCTCTACCATACCTACAGCACCTTCTACTATTTTGTAGCGAGCAGCAACTATAGCTGTTGCCTGCTGGCGTTGCAGCATAGCGCCTGCTATTTCCGGCGCATATGCCAGGTGGCTGATGCGGGCTTCCATGATGATGATGCCGGCAGTTGCCAGGCGTTCACTCAGCTCGCGCTCCAGCATTTCATTTACTTTACTGCCACCATCGCGCAGTGTGATGCTAGCAGTTTCGTCTTCAATATTGTCGTATGCAAAACTTGTAGCAAGATTACGTACTGCCGCCTCGCTCTGCATACGCACATAAGTAGCATAGTCTGCAACCTCGTAGGCCGATTTGTAGGTGTCCTGTACCTGCCAAACTATTACAGCACCTATTTCTATGGGGTTACCCATTTTGTCATTCACCTTCAGGGTTGGGGTTGAAAGGTTTTGAGAGCGCAGCGATAATTTAATTGGCATGTAGAATGGGTTGACAAAGAACAGGCCATTCTCTTTTACACTACCTACGTATTTACCAAACAGGTTGAGCACGCGTGCATGATTAGGTTGTATAATGATAAGCCCTTTGCCAAGGAACAGAGAAATGGCAAACAGTATTATGCCCGGTATTACTAATAAAGGTTCGTTTTGTGCCTGGCTGAACAGGTAGATACATACCAATATTAACAGGGCGCCAATTGCAAGTGCAACATAGCCATTCTTGGGTTTAATAACTTTTTCCATAATCGTTATGATATTAATTTGATATCAAAATTATATAACGGATTTTAATTGGCAAAATATTTTTTTCGTGTTTCTCATTGGTGCTGCTTTACTTTGGGTCCTATGTTGTTTTCGCAGGTTGTAGGTCAGGCAATGGCCAAGGATGGACTCATGAAAATGTGGCATAACAGCCATTTCCCGCATGCCTTACTACTGGTGGGTAAGGAGGGTACAGGTGGCTTGCCTATGGCATTGGCAATGGCACAATATATTTTTTGCGAAAACAAGACACAGACAGATTCCTGCGGCAAATGCGCTGGCTGTAGCAAAGCTGCAAAGCTGGAGCATGCCGATTTACACGTTAGCTATCCCTCGATACCGCCTAAGCCGGGCACCAAGGCAATGAGTAAATACTACATTGCAGAGTTTAGGGAGTTTATAGCACAAACACCGTATGCAAGCACATACGACTGGCTACAGTTTATAAATGCAGAGAACAAGCAAGGCAATATTACTGCAGAGGAATGCCGGGAGATGATTGATACGCTAAACCTGAAATCGTATGAGGGTGGCAAGAAAGTGCAGATAATATGGCGCCCCGAGTATTTGGGTAAGGAAGGCAATATACTGCTGAAACTTATTGAAGAGCCGCCAGCAGATACCATTATGATATTTGTGGCAGAGGAAACAGAAGCAATACTGCAAACTATACTTTCCCGTACACAGATGGTGAGGTTATCGCCCATACCCGCAGATGTAATTGCGCAAACATTGGTAGATAGAGGGCTTACGGATAATAAGAAAGCGGCGCAGATTGCACATATGGCTGATGGCAGCTATACAGAAGCGCAAAGATTGGTACAGCATGCCGAGAACGACCTGTTTGATGATGTGAAGAATTGGTTCAATATAGTTTTTACCCGCAATGGAGTAGGTGCGTCGAAGTTTGCAGAGGAATGGAGTAAGGCAGGCCGCGAACAGCAAAAGAATTTGCTCAATTATATGATTCGGCTTCTGGAGCAAGCCATTAGAATGCGTTATCTGCCAGACCAGCCTCCTGCTTTGTCAACGGACGAGGCACAGTTTGTGCAGAAGCTGGCAAGGAATAATGTGCCTCTGGACGTACTGGGTAAAATGGTGAAAGAACTAACTGATACGATTTATTATATAGAGCGTAATGCGCATAGCAAAACGCAACTGCATGTGTTATCGGTACGGGTGATGTACCTGGTGCAAAACCGGACATTACCTGTTTTATAAAAAAGAAAACCCTCATATTTTGAGGGTTTTCTTTTTTATAAATAGCATTAATTAAATATCGCAGCTAACTTGAGCAAGGCCCATGAACAATTGGCTTAGTGTTTCCTCACTGCCGTTGCAAGAATGCTTAGCTTCTTTCTTTTTCATATCTTCAAAGTTTACAATGATAGTAGTATCGAAGCTGGCCAAAGGCACGGTTACGTTGCACGTACATTTATAATCTTTCTTGCAGGAAGCGGCAAACAAAGAACCGAAAAGAGCAAGGGTAACAATAAGTGGAAGTTTTTTCATATGGATGATTTGCAACAAAAATAGTATGTTTTTTTAATGTTGTGAAACTCAGATCGCAACTTTTTTCCAGTTCCCTTTTTTGAATAGTATGATACCTGCAATGGCGATAGCGCTTTCGGCAATGGCTATGGCAAGGAATACACCCTTGGGCCCAAAGTCGAGCAATATGGCAAGTGTGTATGCCAGTGGTATCTGGAATAGCCAAAAGCCACAAACGTTAAGTATCGTAGGGGTTTTTGTATCACCTGCACCATTGAACGATTGGATCATGATCATACCATAACCATAGAATACGTAGCCAAGACACACGTAGCGCAGACATTGGATACCATAGTACGTTACCATATCATTCCCTTTGTGGAATATCCCAATAATAGGCCCGGCTGCAGTAAAGAATACAACAGACACCAGCCCAAGAAATATCATATTGAACATGGCTGTGCGCCATACTGAACGTTCGGCGCGGTCGGGCTGCTGGGCACCAAGGTTCTGGCCAACAAGCGTAGCAGCTGCATTAGACATGCCAAATGCAGGTAATAATGTGAAAATAACTACCCTGATGGCAATGGTATAACCCGCTAATGCATCGCTACCGAAGCGTGATATGATGCGTACAAGGAATATCCAACTGGCTGAATTGATCAGAAATTGTGCGGCGCCACCCGATGCGACCTTTAGCAGATTGGCGATGATAGGCATATCGATACCAGTATGGCGCATTCTTATTTTTATTAGCCCCTTACCTTTCGATAAAACATATAGCTGGTAAAGCACACCAATGCCACGGCCAATGGTAGTGGCTAAGGCTGCGCCTGTAAGACCAAGGGCTGGTATTGGCCCTACACCATATATAAGGGTAGGGCATAGAATGATATTTATGATATTGGCTAGCCATAGCGACCGCATAGCAATAGAAGCATTACCAGCGCCGCGGAAGATACCATTGATCAGGAACAGCAGCATAATAACGATATTGCTACCAAACATGATTTGCGTATACCTGTAGTTATCAGCTATCAGTTCGGGGCTTGCTCCCATAAGGCGCAGCACGTCTTTCGCAAAAACGATGCCTGCTAAACTTATAGCGCTACTTAAAACAGTGCCTATGTATAGCGCCTGCATGGCTGTGTGGGCAGCTGCGTCAGGGTTCTTTTCGCCTACGCGCCTGGCTACAAGGGCAGTTGCTGCCATGCTGAGGCCCATAGCTACTGAGTATACAATGGTAATAACAGATTCGGTAAGGCCTACTGTTGCTACAGCATCTACGCCTAGCTTTTCAACAAAAAATACATCTACAACAGCAAAAAGGGATTCCATCACCATTTCCAGTACCATGGGTACAGATAGCATGAAGATGGCGCGGTCGATACTTCCGGTTGTATATTCCTGCTCTTTGCCACTGAGCGCGGCTTTTAATGAACGTAATATATGTTTACTACGTGATTGTGCACGTTGTGTCATTACTTAAAAAACTAAATGATAAAAAATAAAGAAATGTAGCAGTCTATGCTACGAATGATAGTTGGGGAAGGGTTGCCTGCCGTTTGCAGGCACAATTAGAAGCTCATGGTGCTGTCGGTTATGATATGGCAAATATAAATTGTTTTATTCTGTTTTTTCAAAATGTATTTTTCATACGTGCAGCCAACACTTTTTTGAAAAAGGGTGTCTAAGTATTAAAACCCGATCTATGACCCGAAAACTGATACCCATCCTGGCACTCTCGTGCCTGCCATTTACCGATCTGCTTGCACAGTGCAACGATCCATTCAATCTTACTTCATCTCCAGCCGTATTGTGTAGTGGCCGTAAGATGCAACTTAGCGCTACTAACTATCCCGGTGCAACATATACCTGGGTTGGGCCAGCCGGTAGTGGTGTAAATGGCAATTTGCCAGCTACGGTGAATGTAAATAATATCATAAGCACACAACATAATGGGCTTTATACGGTAACGGTAACTATGCCCGGAGGTTGTACCTATTCAGCCTCTGTAAACTTATTTGTTGAATCGACACCTACAAAACCGTTGGTGAGCTATAAGACTCCTGTATGCCCGGAACAGACAGATACATTAACTGGTTTTACAAGCGGTGTCTTTGGTGTAACCTACTATTGGGAAGGCCCTGATAACTTTAGCTATTCAAGTGCTTTGTCTAATGTAGCGTATGTGCCCAATTTTTCTGCGGCTAAGGCCGGAGAGTATAAATTGTGGGCTATTTCACTGCCGGGTTGTGTGTCTGACACAACAGACTTTACCATCAACCTGGCACCGGGTGTAGTAACAGATTTTACGCCTAAGCTAATGTATGGCTGCGATGAAGATTCTGTGTTGTTTGAAAATGGTACAACCGGAGCTACTACTCACGCCTGGACATTCGGGGATGGTAATTCAAGTACCGATCAATATCCACTGCATATATACGGCAATCAAGGTGCCTATAATGTAAGGCTAATATCGAGGAATGCATATTGTGCCGATACTACCGATAAAGTTATCGACATCAAACATTTTGTAAAAGCACAGTTTTCAGTTGATGACGACAGCATTTGTCAGAATACGGTTATCAACTTTACCAATGCCTCTACAAACGACCCCGGTATATTACCTAGATATGCCTGGAGCTTTGGTGATGGCGCTGTAACGGATGATTTTAATACATCGTATAATTATTTGCGCTATGGAGTTTATCAGGCTACGTTGGTAGTGACAGACTATCTTGGGTGTAAAGACTCTATGAAGAAAGAAATAGTAGTAGACTCTACCGGCAGAATAAATTTTACAGCTAGTGAAACCGAAATATGTACAGGAGGCACCGTCAGCTTTACTGGAGATTTCATGAAACTCCAGAATCTTGGTACGATTTGGGATCTTGGAGATGGCAATACAATATCAGGGCCGTCTGATATCACATATTCATTTGACAAAGCGGGTATATACCCTGTAACTTTTAAAGTCGATTACCGCATTTGCCCTGACGAAGAGCATGTGGTAAGCATCAACGTGAAGCCGATACCTAAAATATCTTTAGGCGAAGACCGCACAATATGCCCTAATGGTCAACCATTGACATTAATAGACCTGATAAACATAGGCAATTCAGTAGCAAAATGGAAATGGAACAATGGTGAAGGTTCTGAAACTTCTTCTATAATAGTGCGTAGTGAAGGAGCTTATGCCGCTACTGTAGATATTGATGGTTGTTCAGCAACCGATACGGTAGTGATTAAAAATAATTGTTATATCCGAATACCTGGCGCGTTTTCTCCTAATGGTGATGGTAACGGCGACTATTTCCTCCCTCGCCAGGCCTTATCGGAAGGCGTAACGAAGTTTGCAATGCAAATATTCAACAGATGGGGAGAAAAGGTTTTTGAAACTAATAGTGTAGACGGTAAAGGCTGGGACGGAAATCTAAACGGAAAACAGCAACCTTTGGGGGTGTATGTATATTTAATTAATGTTTCTTTCGAAGATGGTTCAGCTGAAAATTATAAGGGTAATGTAACGCTACTCAGATAGATTGAATTCATATATAATAAATAGAGGGGCTTAGGCCCCTCTATTTATTATATATATTCATAGTGCGTGCTATACCCATAGTGGCAAAATTTTCAATGATCTCAACAGATTTGAGAATGTTTTCTTGTACAGCAGGTAACTCAGATGGTTTCCATTTGCCCAAAACAAAATCTACCTGTTTTCCTTTAGGATAATCACTACCAATACCAAACCTAAGTCTTGGATATTCAGTTGTTTGCAATGTTTGGTGGATGTGTTTCAAACCATTGTGCCCGGCATCGCTTCCAGATCCACGCAGGCGTAGGGTAGATAATGGCAAAGCAAGATCATCAACAATTACTAGTATATTTTCTTTTTGTATTTGTTCTTTGTCCATCCAGTATTTTAGAGCCTTTCCGCTCAAGTTCATGTACGTAGTTGGCTTGATCACAAAAAAATCTTTGCCTTTCCACTTACATTTTGCCAAAAAAGCATGTCTATCTAAGTTGAAGGTGCCATTGTGCTTTATGACAAAGGCATCTGCTACATCGAAACCTATATTATGGCGGGTGCCATCGTACTCGAGGCCAATATTGCCTAACCCTACTATCAGGAATTTCATTGTAGCGAAGATAGGGTAGTAATAAGAATATTTTGGTGAGCTGTTAAGTGCTGATTGAAAAAACTGTTACTGACTGATTAAAAAAAGGTTATTGTTAAATGAAAACTAATTTTTTTGCTTATTTTACAGCCTATAAAACTTTAAATCTGCTAAACTCACAACGCCCTTCAAACTCAATAAAAAACCCAACAAATGCGTAAACTTTTCTTACTCATCACGCTTTTAGGAGTGTTGACAACAGTATCCAAAGCACAGTATGGCCCTGTCACACATGCTAATGGAAACGCCATGTATCCGGGACCGAACGGAAACATGAATGTTAACATTCAGCGTTTTAATGTTGCTTCGCCATTGCAGTATCCTTGTAATACTGGCCCCTATTTTATAGGTGGAGGTCGCCCTGAAGCATACCAATTTAACTTTACAACACGCCCTGCGACTATTGTAAAGTTGAGTTTTGCGGATATGAACGTGAATGATGAGGTAGAAATACGCATCAACGGTTTGCCGTATACTTTAACACCGGCAAATTTGTCGGACAATATCATCTGCCCGGGTGGTAGTCCACATACAGGTGCTATCACTCCAGGCGGCAACCTGACATCAACTACAGGTAATCCGATAGCTTTAACTGGTGCTGTTACTGTAACCATTGATAATGGCCCCGGTGTTATCAACTCATTGCGAGTAAGCCACGTATTCTCTAACCCAACGGCTGGTGGTGTGAGTTTCAGACTTGAGTTTAATGTAGATACTTGTGCGCAAGACCTTATAGTAAGAGAGGTACAAACTCCGGCAGATCCTGTATCTGATGGTAAGGTTTGTCAGTTTTCTGATCTGAAACTGTATGCTACACCATTCCCCAACACTGTTTTCAACTGGACAGGCCCATTGGGCTGGACTGCTACCGGCTCAAGCCCAACGCGCGCCAATATGTTACCTACATATGCTGGCCGTTACTACTGTACAGCTACAAGGGGTGTGGCTCCTAACCAGTGTATTTATAAAGATTCAATTGATATTATCGTTAATAACACTCCTGTTAAGCCTTTCTTAACCGCATCAAATTCTCCTTTGTGTAAAGGCGATTCACTATATCTTGTTGCTGCTACAACAGGTGCAGTTGGTGTCACTTGGTACTGGGACGGCCCTGGCGGTTATTCTGCTAGCGGTACTGGCTCAACTGCAAACACTGTTGGTATACCTGGTTTCCAGCCATTTAATGTTGGTATTTACAGGGCATGGGCAATTACTACTGATGGATGTGTTTCTGATACAGGTAAATTTCCTGTGGCACAAAACCCAGAGGTGAAAGCTAATTATACATGGTCGAAAGGAGAAGGTTGCGGTGTTGATACTATTTACATAAATAATAATTCATCAGGTCACGATTCTTCTGAGTGGATATTGGAGACTATTATTAATGGTGATACTGTGCGCAGTTATATAGGTTCTGACAATAGCCCTTCGTGGAAGTTCCTCAGGCCATATAACATGAAGGATACAATACCTGACTCTTTCATGATAAGGCTGATTGCACGCAAAAACATGGGCTGTGTAGACTCATTCAGGAATTTTATTGAAACAGATCACCCACTGTATGTCGCATTTGACGCATCTGATACCGCTATATGCCAGGGTGCCACAACAATCGACTTTACAAATACTACACACCCATCTGGTGATAACTGGACACATAGCTTCTTCTGGGATTTCAGAGATGGCTCACCAGAGGAAAAAGTATATAGCACATCCCATTTGTATACCAAGGCCGGTATATACAAGGCCAGGTTAAAGGATACAATGCGACGAAATGACCTCATATTAGACCCTACACATTTAGGATGTATCGATTCGATAGAGCAGACTATAATAGTGGACTCTACAGGTGAGATAAGTTTTATTGTATCTGATACATCAATATGCGCAGGTAAAACAATAAATTTTGCAGGTGAATATTCTAGGTTGGGTAGCCGCGCGGTAGCATGGGATATGGGTGATGGTAACATTATAGGCGATAAGTCTGAAATGTCTTATAGCTATGATAAAGCAGGCGAATACGCAGTTACATTCCAGCTGTTCAATAACATTTGTCCTAATGCTGTTGCAACCAGGGAGATAACAGTAAAACCTTTCCCTAAAGTAGAACTTGGTGAGGATACAGTAATATGCCCTAACGGAGAACCTGTTATCATCAGGGACCATATAGCTCAAGGTCCAGATGTAACGTATCTGTGGAATGTTAAAACTCAGGATAAAACGGCAGAACTGCTGGTGCGTGGCCCGGGTGTATATTCACTTACAGCCGATTACAAAGGTTGCTCTACTACAGATAGTATAACAGTTTTCAAAGATTGCTATGTCGATATACCAAACGTATTCTCGCCTGATGGTGATGGTAATAATGATTACTTCTTGCCACGTCAGTACCTTTCAAAGAGTGTTAGCTCTTTCAAAATGATGGTATTTGACCGTTGGGGTAAGCAAGTGTTTGAAACTACCAGCATTACCGGTAGGGGATGGGATGGTAAATTCAATGGTGAGCTGCAGCCAATGGGTGTGTATATATACACTATAGAAGTTCATTTCGCTAACAAAACAAATGAGCGCTACCAAGGCAACGTAACACTACTGCGCTAGGTGAAATCTTGACCATAAATAATGAAGGGCAACTACTATAGTTGCCCTTCATTATTTTATATCGATAAAGTACTTGGTAGGATATAGTACAGTAAATACTTAGTTGACCAAAAGGATATTTACACTTCTTTGTAATACGTTGAAGGCTATTTCTGCCATGAGGTTTTCTTTGTCGAGAGTAGGATTTACTTCCGTTATTTCAAAACAGCAGATCTTATGGTTTTGCATCAGAAAGGCTAACAGATCCTCCGCTTCACGCTCTTTAAGGCCATTACTTACCGGGGTGCCTGTGCCACGAGATATAGAGCTATCGAGACTATCCACATCAAACGATACATAGATGTCATCGCAGGAGCTGAGGTGCAATAGCGCTTGCCTGGCAATATTCTGTACACCTTTACGGCGCAGTTCCTGTACTGTTATTACCTTGATATTATGTTGTTTCAGTAGCGCTTCTTCTTCCTTTTCGTAGTCGCGCAGCGCAATGAATACAATGTCTTCGGGCGCTATCTTAGGCTCAATTTTACCGAGCGATTTTAGCTTATTCCAAAAATCTATCGTTTGGCTATCCGGGCTGTGTACCTGGTTTTCCAGGTTGTCAAAGCCTAACGATGCAGCAAGTGGCATACCATGCATGTTGCCCGATGGCGTAGTGTATGGCGTATGCATATCGGCATGGGCATCTATCCATATTACTCCCAGCTTGTTTTTGGGTTTAGCCATTTTCAGCCCTGCTATAGTACCACCGGCAGTGCTGTGGTCGCCAGCCAATATAAGAGGAAACAGGCCTGATTTTACGGTCTCCTGTACCGATTTAGATACACGCTCGTACATTGTAAGTACGCCTTGTATGCGTTTGGCATAGGGTGATGCTACCGGGGCATAAAGCAATTTATTTTCATTCTCAACCTGCTCTGTAGAGAAGTTGACAAAAAAGTTGCTCATAAAGTCTAAAGCAGCTATCCTGATGGCATCTACGCCAAGGCTTGCGCCGCGGGTGCCAGCTCCTATTTCCGACCGTACTTCTATGATCTTGATATTACGCATGACTCAAAGATATTAAATGCCTTGCGCTTACCAAAAAGCTGCGATATTTAGAATGGATAGTTGATAGCGAAGTTGTAAACAAGGTTCTGTCTTGCCCAGCCTTTGTAGCCAAATATATCGTCCACTACCCAGCCTCCGTATGCGGGGTAGGTAGGGCGTTTAAAGGGTGTAGCCACATCAAAACGGACAATGAAAAAACCTGCAATATCAAAACGTATACCTGTGCCGCCGCTTACTGCAAGGTCCCTGCCTAGTTTGCCAAACCCAAATTCGCCACCACGGTAGTTGCTATCGGCTTTAGCCAGCCATATATTACCTGCATCTACAAACACGGCTCCTTTCAGGTTGATTGCACCTGAGAACATTTGCACCAGATCGTAGCGGTACTCCCCGTTCCATTCCAGTTTTATATCGCCCGTTCGGTCAATGATATTGTTTACGTTGTTTAGGTTTGCGCTATCTACATAGCTACCTGGCCCAAGCTGCCTGATGCGCCAGCCGCGGATACTATATGCGCCCCCCACAAAATATTGCTTGATGTAGGGTAGTGTAGTAGACTGCCCATATGGCAAACCGATACCACCATAAAACCTGAAAGCAAATGTAGAGTGCTGAAGCGTGAAGAAGTGTTGTGCATCAAAATCGAACTTTACATATTGCGAAAACTCTGTGTTCTTGTTTTTGGTAGCACTAATAATACCACTCATCAAACCACCGGCTTCTTCTACGCCAAGTTTTAGGTAAGAGTAGTTTTTGCCAAATTTCCTGTCTTTATCAGAGAATGTAAATGCGATGTTTTCACCCTCTATGAAGGTTTGTTTATAGCTATTACGCAAAAAGCTGTTTTGCGCTAGTCTTTTTGCAAAGCTGTCGGAGATATTGAATACGCGAATATCGTTTACAAATGCCGGCGATACTTCCCATGTTTTTGTTTTTGTCTCTTTCCATTTATAGGTAAGGCTCGCAGATGTATTGATGAGTGTGAAGTAGTTGACCCTGTCTAGCAAGCTTATACCGGCACCTATAATAGTACGCGGTGTGTTCTTTTTACTAATGCCCTTTATTTTAAAAGGTATCACAAACTTAGGCAGGTCGAGGTTAGAGTTGACACCTGCACTACGGGTAAGGAGTTTGAAATGATCAAAGAAATTACTGCCTAAAGTATCATATCTGAATTCAACACCTCCCCTGAGTGTGGTTGTAAGCATGTTGGCGCCTTTACCTACATTTCTGTTCCTCATACTAAATGTAGCAGCGCTACCTGCGGCGTATGTTGTACCCGTTGAGCCTTCCAGGTTGGCGTTCACATCCAGTTTCTTTCCCGGTGTCATGAGAACCGTACAGTTTAACCAGCCCTTTCTGGTAGAGTCTTCACTAATGAATATCCTTACTGATTGGAATATACCCAGCTCATTCAACTTACTAATAGTAAGATCATAGTCTGACTGAGAATAGTACTTGTCTTTTTCTAAGAAGATATGTTTTTGCAACACATTCTCCCGCACATAATAATCATGATACCTGAAAACCATGCCTTCCGATTCCTTTTCTATAAGGCTGCTATCCCGCACGTCTTCGCGGCTGATAAAATCAGGGAATACCCTTACACGGTTGATACCATAACGGTCAAATACAGTAGGATCTTCGTCTGACCGTATGCTGATCTTAATATTTAATAACGGGCGCTTTTGATTTTTTTGAAAAGCAAGCAGGTTCAGCGCTTCTTCAAAAGTGTTTTCATCATCTCGTGCAAACTGTTTTTCCAGCGTGTCTATTTCGAAGCTGATAAATTCATTGTTGAATTTATAATAGCCTTGATTGCGTAGTACATTAGTAATCCGGCTCCGCTCATACTCAATCAGGGGATAGGTAAACTCTTCGCCGTTTTTCAGATAGGTCTCCTGCATATTACTATTCAATATGCTATTCATAATGCTATCTGGTATGTCTGTATGTACTTTGTTGATGAGGTAGTTGGTGCCCGTCTCAATTTTGTAGGTTACATAGGCTTTTTTGCCTTTATAGATGGTAGTGTCTTTAACATCAGCATAGAAATACCCTTCCTGAAAAAGATAGCCTTTCATCATAATGGCGGACTTCTTCTTGGTAGAGCTATCATACACAACAGGCCTTTCTACTGTTTTTGATTGGAGTTGAAAGTTGGTTGTGTCTTGCGAGAACTTTTTATACCTGTAATTGTATAGGTATAGCTTGTATGGGATTAGGCCAAAAAAAGAATAGGTATTAGGTTTCTGTATAACCAGGCTGCTAAGGTTGTCTTTAAGCTCACCTTTTCTGGTTATTGAGCGGTTTGATTTGAGCTTGATCGTATTGGAACGAAGCAGATACTCACCTTCTTTTAAGTTGCGGGTAGTACTGCAGCCCGAGCCCAATAGCCAGATAGCCAATAGAACGAATAAGTAGTTGCAGGCTATTTGTCGCAGGCTCATGTAGCAGGTTAGTACAATTAATATAGCTTTGTGCTATGTTATCTAAGGCGCAAAATAAATATATTCGGTCGTTATCGCAGCAAAAATACCGTAAAGAATACAATGTATTTATAGTAGAAGGCGATAAAATAGCCCGTGAGTGGCTGGCGTCTGATGCGCGGATAAAAACGATAGCTGCTCTTGGTAAATGGATAACAGAGAACAGTAAACTGATTGAAAAGCATCCGGAATCGGAAGTGCTGATGGTAAATGAAGATGAACTGAGTGCTATATCTATGCTCAGCACGGCCAACATGGTATTGCTGGTGGTAGAGCGCCATGATGCAGTGTTGCCAAAATCTCTCAACAGCTGGGCTATTGCTTTGGATAATATACAAGACCCTGGTAATATGGGCACTATTATTCGCATTGCCGACTGGTATGGTATCAAGCATATTTTCAGCTCGCAAGGCTCTGTAGATGTATACAATCCTAAAGTAGTGCAGGCCGCTATGGGTGGGCATTTACGGGTGCAGACACATACTGTAGATTTACAAACTGTATTACCGGCTTTTAATCAACCCATATATGCTGCATTATTAGATGGTGAGAATATATATAAGGCTCCAAAAGCAGAAATTGGTATAATAGCTATCGGCAACGAGTCTGCAGGGCTGTCTCCTGAAGTTGCGACTTTGGCTACTCATAGGGTTATGATACCACGTATAGGTGGAGCCGAATCGTTGAACGCTGCAGTTTCTACAGGTATTATTTGCGCCTTGCTAGTGGGAAACTAACATTTTACTAAGCTTTTATGGCATGGCTATTGCTGCCGATATTTAATAATCCGCACTTATGAAGAATCTGGCCGCATTATTTGCCCTGTTATTGGCGTGCATCCCTCCATCATTTGCGCGCGCTAAGAATGTACTGAAAGTGAGGGCTGATAATGATATGCCCATTACAGTTTCTATCAATGGGCGTTATTACGATAAGGTAGCACGGGAGCTGACAATAGGAGATCTGCCGGCTGGCAGGCACCAGATAAATATATATGAGTTTAAAGCCTATCGCGATGAACAGGGGGGGAAAGCCAAGTTGCTATTTTCTGGTTCAGTACGGGTGAAGAGGAATACTATCACTACCTGCACGGTCAATCCCGCAGGAGGTGAAATATATGTGCAATCGACAGAAATAGGCATAACAGAAGACGGAAACGAGGTGCACGAAATGCCGGGTAATATTGGGAATGGCGATATTACCCGCCTGAAACCACAAGTGCAGGCTAAGCAAACTGATACCGAGAAACTGAAACTTATGCAATCTTCGCTAGAGAATGCCAGCTACACCACTACTCAGGTAGGTATTATGATGGGCTGGCTGAGCTTTGATGATAGCAGGCTGGAATTTGCAAAATGGGCCTATGGGCGCACTACTGATAAAGCTCAATATAGCTCTCTGGAAAAAGAATTCTCACTAGATGCAAGCAAAGATGAGTTCCTCAATTTTCTAAAGTCGAACTAGGTTTTGCCAGTTCTAAGCGGAATTTTCTGTTGAATAATTTTCCTGTTGCCAAACCTATGATGGTACCCAACAGCCCTCCGCATAGCACATCCATAGGGTAGTGTACACCCACATATACCTGCGCATATATCACCAGGAACGCCCAGCCTAAGGCTATAGGCCAAACTTTTTTTACGTGTTTTTGTAGTGTGATGGCACTAAATACAGCCATGCCAAAGTGGTTGGCCGCATGCGAAGATGGGAAACTGTAACCACTACCGCAAGGCACTAGAGATTTTACCAGGTGGCTTATATATCGATTGTTGCAAGGCCTTATGCGTTCAAAATAAGGCTTTATGATAGATGCACTTATAAAATCGGTAAGTGCAAACGTGAGCAGAAAAAAAAGGCACCAAATCCAACCATTGCGCTTGAAGTTGCCGGTTATAAATATGAGCAGGAATAGATATAGAGGGGCCCATGTCCACTGGTTACGGGCGTATGGCATTAGCGCATCCAGCACATCATTGCGCCAGGTGGCATGCAGGCGGTACCACATTTCATAGTCCCAATAAACGAATAGTTCTTTCAGGCTCTCGAGCATGCTATTTTTTGAATATCATTATCAGTCGCGGCGATTGCTGGGCGTCGTATGGGTTCAGGCTGTAGTCGCCAAATGTTTCCACCAGTGTCAACCCAGTTTTGTTGAATATCTCCAGAAAATCTTGCAGGCCAAATGCGGCAACACTTTCGGTATAGTGCCTCTGTTTATGGTCAGCATCGGCAAATGAAATATCCTTTATAATATGGTTGCGCTCCAGCCTCCTCTTGATATGAAAAGTATAACTGCCACGTTGCGTAGTGTCTTCAGCTACCAGCCCTTTCAGCACATAGTCACGGTTCAGATAGTCAACCACTAATGTGCCTCCTTTTTTCAATGCCCCGGCAAATGCCTTAGCTGCCAGCAGGTGGTCGCGGTCGTGTTCGAAATATCCAAAGCTGGTAAAGAAATTGAATGCGTAGTCGAAGTAGTTGATATAGAATGGCATCCGCATATCATGGACATGAAACTCCAGGTGGTCGTTTTCCGATGCTTTTGCCTTTTCAATGCTCAGGTGCGACAAATCAATACCTGTGACGTTATAGCCATGATCGGCCAATTGTACGGCATGGCGGCCATCGCCACAGGCTATATCCAGCATTTTACTGTTAGCAGGAGGTTGCAGGTGGTTCAGTAGCTTTTCGATGAAAGACTGCGCCTCTTGCTCATCCCTGTTTTGATATAGAATATGATAATACGGAGAGCCGAACCAGCTTTCAAACCAATCTGCCTGTTGTGTAGCCATACAGGGCAAAAATACGGCGCAAACACGAAAGGAAAACAGCTTTAAATGGCTGTGTTGAAAAACGCACCAGTCAAGCAAGGGAAATGCATATCTTTGCAGCCCAATTTCCTTGATGTATGAAGAATAATCTCCGCCGTTTCCTTGTTTTTTACCGTTTACCAATAGCTCTGGTGTTAATAGTTTTGGGTGTTTGGGTATGTATAGAAGGTAGCTGGTGGGCGTCTATTCCGCTTTTTTTAGTGGCTATAGGCATGATAGTAGCTCACTTTCTGATAGGCCCTATGACACTGATACAAGGCTATATTGAAGATGGAGACATGGAAGGCGCACAACAATTGATGAACAGGGTGAAATATCCTAACATGTTATATAAGCCTGTGCGTTCTTCATTCTATATGCTGAAGGCTAATATGTCGACCATGACGGATGATCTGGATAAAGCTGAAGCAGAACTTAAAAAAGGTCTTGAGGTGGGGATGCCAGAGAAAGAGTATGAGGGTACTGCTTATTTGCAATTAGGGTCTATCGCTTATAAAAAAGGAAATACTAAAGAAGCTTACGAATACCTGCGCAAAGCCGTTAAAATTGGCTTGCCTGATAAGGATAACGAAGCTACAGCTTACCTGCAGCTTTCTGCTATCTGCATGCAGCGCCGCGATTTCCGCAGTTCTAAATTATATTTTGGCAAAGCCAAGGCTTGCAAACCTACCAACGAGCATGTGGTAGAGCAGCTTAAGGAGATGAGCAAGTATATGTCGAGGATACCGGGCTAGTCGCCTTTAGCCTTTATAAATATCTGGGTAAAGTATAGGGTGCCATTTTTGTCTTTGGCTATCCCAATGCCGGAGTAGTTGTAATTACCCTCTATGTTTTTCTTGTGCCCGGGGCTTTTCAGCCACATTTTTACCACTTCCTCGGCTGTTTCTGCACCGTAGGCTACGTTCTCGGCACAGCCTGTAGCGCCGGTCATACCCTTCATTATTTTATCCATCCTGCCATCGAAGCCTGAGTGGCCAAAACCAACACGGCGCGATGCCATGTCTTTACTGTGCTTATCCGCGGCATTAGCTATTTGCCTGTTATCGGTTAGCTGGCTTAAGCCTTTTTTTGCACGGTGCTTGTTGATGAGCGCCAGTATATCCTCTTCCATACCGGCAGTGGCAATACCTATATTGGCAAACAGGAAGCAGGCGAATAATATCGTAGTGATGAGCGAACGGTTGCGTAGCATATATAGCAGTTTTATACCTATTGGTATAACTAAAAGTATGCCAGCCTAGTCTTTTCGATAGCCAATTAAATGACCTTTAACAGCAAAGAACAGCATGTACACATAACAAGGTATCATGATCCAGAATGCCTGCTGCATATTGCCTCCATGCCTATCGCTTAGCCAGCCCCATATATAGGGTATTACAGCACCACCTGCAATGCCCATGATTAAGAGCGCGGAGCCAATTTTAGTATGTTTACCGAGGTCTTTTATTGACATAGGCCAGATCGCCGGCCACATGATAGCATGTGTGAAACCAAGCAGGGCGAGTAGTAACACCGAGGTTTTACCAGTCGTGAGTAATACCCCCGTTATCAGTAGCAGGCTAACTATCAAGCATATGCGCAACAAGCTTTCCTGGGATAATACCTTGGGCGTAAGCGCTACTCCCATAAAGTAACCACCCACCATGAAAGCCAGTGTGAGTGAGGTAAGATATTTTACATAAGTATCCTCAACTTTCAGATAGCCGCCATACATAATAATGTAATCACCGGCTAAAACTTCTACACCAACATAGGTGAAAATAGCAAGCGCACCTAAAAACAGGTAAGTGTAACTACCCAATGGCCTATTGCTGGTTGTGTGGTCTATTGCATCATTCTCTTCATCTTTTATGTCGGGCAAAGGAGAGAAACGTATAAGGATAGCAACGATCACCAATACGATAGTAAGCGTGATGTAAGGATTGATGATACGCCCGGATAGTTCTGCAAGTAATGCTTCCTTATTGCTCACTGCACCTTCAAGCTGTTTTTTCAGGTCATCCATATTGTGCAATAGTATTGAGCCTACTACGATAGGACTTAGAAACCCAGCTGCTTTATTGCAAATGCCCATAACGCTTATACGCTGCGCAGCGCTTTCTATGGGGCCAATGATGGTTACGTATGGGTTCACCGCTGTTTGAAGCAGGCACAAGCCTATACCTTGCATAAACAGGCCTGCAAGGAAGTAGGTGTAATTGCGCTGCATGGCAGCAGGTATAAAGATGATACAACCCAATGCCATTACAAGCAATCCCAGGCTCATGCCGTTTTTAAAGCCTGTCTTCTTGAGTATGGCCGACGATGGTATGGCCATTACGAAATAGGATATGAAGAATGCAAATGTTACCAGCGAAGCTTGTTGGATAGTTAGTTCACAGGCAAGTTTTAAAAATGGTATCAACGTGCCGTTGAGCCAGGTGATGAAACCGAATATGAAATAAAGACATCCTACCAGGAAGAAGGATACCATATAAGATGATCTGTTGTTTTGCTGCATGCTAAAAAGCTTATTGCAACCAAGATACTGCAATTGCTGTGAAAGTTTTTTAATAAAGGGTTTCTGTTTATCCGATGTCGTATTTTAGTCGGGCAAAACAGGCTTTATGGATCAGATGCTGGCATTGGGTATTGATATAGGTGGTACTAACACTTCTTTTGGCTTGGTGGACAGGCGGGGTAATATACTTGCAAAGGGCAAAATGCCAACTACAGGCCATGGGGCTATTGGGCAATATATAGAGGCACTTAAGCAGCAGGTAGCACCCTTGCTGGCTAATGCCGGGCAAAGCATTGTTGGGGTGGGAGTGGGTGCTCCTAATGCCAACTTCTACACAGGCCAGATAGGCCATGCGCCTAACCTGCCCTGGAAGGGGGTAATACCTTTGGCCAAACTGCTGAGCGATGCGTTTAATTTGAAGACGACAATAACCAATGATGCTAATGCAGCCGCGCTTGGTGAGATGATGTATGGCGCAGCAAGGGGGATGAGGGATTTTGCTATCATAACGTTGGGCACAGGTGTAGGTAGTGGCTTTGTGGCCAATGGGCAACTTATATATGGCCACGATGGCTTTGCGGGAGAGATTGGCCATGTGATAGCTGTGCGTGATGGCCGCCCTTGCGGCTGTGGCCGCAACGGATGTATGGAGCGGTATGCTTCAGCTACAGGCATTTGCATAACAGCTGAAGAGTGGTTGGATGAACGGAATGACGAATCGCTGCTACGCAAGTACAAAGGCAAGGTTGCTGCGCATGATATACATGAAGCCGCACTTGCCGGTGATAAGCTGGCCCTTGAGATATTTGAATATACGGGTAAGATACTTGGCCAGACGCTCGCCGATGCGGTAGCTATAACATCGCCTGAAGCATTCATATTTTTTGGTGGGCTGGCTAAATCAGGGGAGCTGCTGCTAAAGCATGTGTACAAATACATGGAGGATAACTTGCTGGTGGTATATAAGAACAAGGTGAAGCTATTGCAATCTGAACTGCCGGATGCTGATGCCGCTATACTGGGTGCCAGTGCCTTGGTTTGGTAAGATGCGATAGCCCGGAGACGATACCCCGGGCTACCTAACCTATAAAACTAAAACACACCTTCTTTATTATCTTCTCGAACGGCCGGCTCCACCGCTATTGTCTGTTCCTCTGCTAAAGTCGCGGCTGGCCTTTGAGTTTTCTGATGACCGCTGTGCTGGTTGGGCGCGTTCGCGTTGCATACTCTGCTGCTGTTGCCTTTCCATTCTGCGCGACTCCTGCTGGCGCTGCTGTTCGTACTGCTGGCGTTGTGCGCTTTCGCGTTGCCTTTGTTCAACCTGCTGGCGTTGCATATTCTCACGCTGCCTTTGTTGTTGCACCTGCTGCTGCTGGCGTTGTTCCTGCTCACGGGCCATTCGTTGATTACTTTCTTGCTGGCGCTGCATCTCTTGCTGGCGCTGTTGGTTGCGCTGCATGTCTACAGCCTCTTGCTGGCGCTGTGCGCGTTCTGTATTATTACGCTGGTTCCAGTCTTGCTGCCTCCGTTCTTCTATACGTTGTTGCTGGTCGGCACGCTGTGTCTCCCTTTGCGGGGTGCGTTGCATTTCCATATTCTGGTCTGGAGTTCTTGTTTCCCTCCGTACATTATTACGCTCGTTATTTGTATACCGGCCTGCATTTTCTACCGGTTGTATGTTGCGGCCACGGCTCAATTGGCTACCGCGGTCGGGCTGGTTGTAGGTTCTTGGCCTGTTTTCAGTGCTAGCTCTTTGTACTTCGGGCCTGTACATGTTTAGCGTATTGCCCCTTACAGAGCCTCTGCCAGCAGTGTTGGTATTACGTATGTTATACACATTCACACTACGGCCTGTATGTCTTTCCACATCACCACGGCGCGGGCCCGATACGTATATGTTATTATACGTGTTGTTGATGATCGTGGTGTTGTTAATTATAGTTCTATTATAGCTTGGGCCCCTGTAGTAGTTGCGGAAGCGAGGGTTATATATATGCTGGCATGGTACGAATGTCCACCAGTCGTATGGCGCATTATATCGTGGTCCTATGGCTATATTGATGCTTACGTTTGGCCCCATTGGCGCCCAGCCATAGTATCCGCCACCATCGCGCCAGCTAACCCACGCCGGGCCCCAATCGTTACCGGGTACCCATATCCAGCCATAGAAATCGTCGTAAGCCCAGCGGCCATAGTGGAACGGTGCCCAACCCCAGTCGTAGGTAGATACCCAGGTATTACCATATTCAGTCATTGCCCAGTATCCATTGGTATAGTAAGGGCGGAATCCCGATGCTACCCTGGGAGTCCACACGTATCCATATGCAGGTGATTGTATCCATTGTCCGTAAGGAGACAGTTGATCGTAAAACATCTGAAATGATACAGAAACGCCCGGCTGCGCATTGGATTGCTTTGCGGGTATCAGTAGCAGAGAGAGCAGTAGTATTACTGCGTAGCCTGTGGTTTTAAGTATTCTTCTCATTTTCTTAATTTAAAAAGGTGATCGCCTGTATTTCAAGACAACACTTTGACTGTGCGTGATATCAATAGTTAAACCAAAACACAGTCCTTTTTTCGCCAATAAAATGTTAAAGGGCAAGGGATTAAAAAAGCGTATGCGACAATTGTTGTGTTTTGTTGCAGTTTTTGTCAGAGTTCCACTTCTCCCCAGCTGTAACTAATTGTGCGCCAAGGTGTTTGTTTTTATTTCCGGATTGTGCGCAACAGGTTGAAAATGATAAGTAGATAGGGTAGTTCATAATAGCAAATTTACGAAATAAAATTGTTTTATGAAAATAAATATGCCGTGTGTTTTATCACACGGCATATTTATATCCCCCGTTGAGTATAATTTATTTGTTGTAGCTGATGCGGTATATGGCGTTTGCAAAATCATCCGACACAAGTAATGAGCCGTCTTTAAGTTGCAGTATATCTACAGGGCGGCCCCAGGCTTTTCCATTTTTTAGCCAGCCATCAGCAAATACTTCATAGCTTTTTGCCTTGTTGCCATCAAGTTTTACCAGCATGATCCGGTAGCCTATTGGCTCAGAGCGGTTCCAGGAGCCATGCTCTGCGATAAATACCTGGTTTTTATATTGAGCAGGAAACATATTGCCTGAATAGAACTTCATTCCCAAAGCTGCGGTATGTGGTGCCAGTTTTGCTATAGGTGGCACGTATTCGCTGCAATTATGCCCTTTACCAAATTCAGGATCAGGGATGTCGCCTGCATGGCAATAAGGGTAGCCGAAGTGCATATTGGCCTGTGGCGCGTGGTTCAGTTCGTCGGGCGGTATATTGTCGCCCAGCATATCGCGCCCGTTTTCCGTAAACCATAGTTCTTTCGTTTGTGGGTGCCATGCAAAACCTACAGTGTTGCGTATGCCATGCGCATATACTTCAAACCCGGAGCCATCAGCATTCATCCTGCAGATAGATGAATAGCGGTTGTCTTTCTCATTGTCGTTGCAAATATTGCAGGGCGCGCCAACCGGCACGTATAGCTTGTCATCGGGGCCAAAGGCAATATACTTCCAGCCATGATGCTTGTCGGATGGCAGGCTGTCGAAGACCAGCGCGGGCGTTGGTGGTGCCGCCAGCGAAGCTTCAATATTATCGTATCTCCATATCTTATTTACTTCGGCAACATACAGTGCTCCGTTTCGAAACGCAACCCCGTTGGGCATGTTCAACCCGCTGGCTATGGTATATTGTTTTTCAGCTTTGCCATCATTATTGGCATCAACCAATGCATATACTTTGTTTCCGCCACGGTTGCCTACAAACAAAGTGCCTTTATCGCCCATTACCATCGAGCGGGCATTATCTACATTGTCGGCAAAAATGCTGATGCTAAAACCGTCGGGCAGTTTGATATCTGCCAGCCTTGGGTCATTTACCTTGCTGAGCGCTTTGTTTTTGCAACTGCTGCCCAATGTGAGCAGGCATAGCAGTGCCAGTATCAACGGGGTATTGTAATTCATGGAGTTATCTTTTTTTGACATACAGCAATAAAAATATGCCATTAGTATATTTATCTTCACCCCATGCAACCGCTCATACTACTACATGGCGCCATTGGCGCACAAGACCAGCTGAAACCATTAGCCGACAAGCTTAGTGATAGCTACGATGTGCATACGCTCAGCTTTTCGGGGCATGGTGGTGTGGCTTACGACGCTGAATTTTCTATTGCAATGTTTGCCGCTGAGGTGCTGGCATATATGGATGAGAAAGGCTTGCAACAGGCGAGTGTTTTTGGCTATAGCATGGGTGGATATGTAGGTATGTATTTGTGCAAACACCACGCTCAAAGAGTGGGTAGGATAGTAACGCTGGCAACTAAGTACCATTGGGATGAGGCTACCGCGCTAAAGGAAACGAAGATGCTGGATGCTGCGAAAATAGAAGAGAGAATACCTGCATTTGCAAAAGCCCTGCAACAAAGGCATGCACCTAACGACTGGAAAGAGGTGCTGCTGCGCACGCAACAAATGCTACATGCTATGGGGCAAAACAACCCCTTGCAACTAGCAGACTATAGCACTATTGCTAACCCCGCGCTGATATTGCTGGGAGATAAAGACAAGATGGTAGGCCTGGATGAGACCGTGGCAGTATATACTGCGCTACCCAACGCCCAAATGGGCATGCTTCCTGCTACCCAGCACCCGATAGAGCAGGCCAATATAGATGCACTCACCTGGTTTATCAAGTATTTTATTGGTTAGTGTCCGGCACTGGCAATGGCCCGGGTAGGGTGTTGCCAGGTATGGTATCCTGAAGTTTTTTCTTGATATGCTTCAGGTTGGCTACAATAATGATGCTGATAATGACCAGTAAAAACCATGAACTTATCTTGCTGAGGTCTACTATATCCCAGCTTTTCTTTTGGTTGGGGTATTGCCATGCGCCGAAAAAAGTAGATATGTTTTCGGCCACCCAGATAAAGAAACCAATGAGCAGGTAGGATACTATGATGTTCATTCTATACATCGTATCGTTCACCCAAAACGTAACATATGTTTTGTAGAAGAAAATGAATAATGATGCTATAATGAGCCAACGCAGATCGGGTAGGAAGTAATTGGTAAAGAAATTGGCATATATGGCAAATGCAATAGGATATGTGATGCGCTTTGAAGGCCAGTTGTGAAAACTGAGATCGAACCGGCGCCATGCCTGGCATATATAGCTGGCTACACTTGCATACATAAACCCACTATAGACAGGTACTCCACCGATCTTCGTATATGCAAATTCGGGATAAGACCATGATCCGGTAATATTGACCTTGTATAGCTCCAGAAACAGGCCTATGAGGTGAAAAAGGGATATGACCTTGACCTCGTCCCAGGTTTCCAGCTTGAAGTATACCATCAGTATTTGAGCAGCCAGGCAAACAAACAGGATGATATCATACCTGTAAGGGATGTGCAGGGTTTTGGTGATGGCTAAAGCCGCAAAAATGATGACAGGGAAAATGCAGCATAAAGCCTGACGATAGCCGAAGATGAAGAGTTGCCTGAAAAAGCGCATGTTTGAATGAAAAGCAATAAGTGTTCCAGTTTTTCAATTGCCTGCGGCCAAGCCGAATAATGGGGCTTTGACAGCTAATTTTAAAGTTTCTTTATATACCTGTTGCTGTATTTTTTCTATTACCTTTGGCAACAAACTTTTCAGGCTTTTCATGAAGAAAAATATAGCCTTGCTGGCTGGCGGTTATTCTGGCGAATACGTTATTTCGATACAAACAGCAGAAACCATTGAGAAAAACCTTGATGCGGAACTGTATAATATATACAAGATAGTAGTAACCCGTGAAGGCTGGTGGCATAACGCCGCCGACGGAACTAAAGTAGAGGTAGATAAAAATGATTTTTCGCTAACGATAGGGGGGCAAAAGGTAACATTTGATGCTGCATTTATAGCCATACACGGCACGCCCGGAGAAGATGGTCGTATACAAGGCTATTTTGACATGATCAATATGCCATACAATACCTGCAATGCTATAGTCTCGGCCCTTACCTTCAACAAAAGCTACTGCAACAAGGTAGTGAAAGCACTGAACGTAGTGAACATAGCCAACTCTGTGCACCTGATAAAGGGCGAACCCTATTCGGTAGGTAATATATTGGAGCAGCTTACGCTGCCGATGTTTGTAAAGCCCAACGAAAGCGGCTCGAGCCTGGGCGTTAGTAAAGTGAAATCGGTAGAGGAGCTTTTGCCTGCTATAGAGAAAGCGTTTAAAGAAGACAACCAGGTATTGATAGAGGAGTTTATTGAGGGCAGGGAAGTGACCATTGGCGTATACAGGGTGAATGGCTACCTGCGCACGCTGCCGCCTACCGAGATAGTAAGCAAAAATGAGTTTTTTGACTACGAGGCAAAATATACACCGGGAGTGACTAGTGAGATAACTCCAGCGCCAATACCAGATGTTGTACGCGAGCAGTTGGAAACCCGTGCATCATATATATACCGCCACCTGAACTGCAGGGGAGTGGTGCGCATGGATTTTATATTGCAGAAAGGGACAGAGAAACTGTTTTTCCTTGAAGTGAACACTATGCCAGGCCAGAGCGAGAACAGTATAGTACCGCAGCAAGTGCGCGCTGCAGGTTTGTCGCTAAAGGATTTTTACGGTGATTTGATAGAAGATTGTTTTAAAACGCATAGCCTGAACCCTGTGCAGTAAAAAACTATGAAGGAAGAAACACGCAGATCATTTTGGTTTAATTTGCTGGTAGTGCTGGGGCTGTGTATCGTTTTGTACATACTCTTCTTTGCCAGTATAGGTATCATTACCCGACATGGCAGCGAGGCTATTGTGCCTAATGTAGCCGGCAAAACACTGAAGGCAGCAATGACCGAGCTGGAAAAAGCGGGGTTTGATGTAGAGATAGATTCGGCGTACGAGCCTAAGAAAAAGCCTTTCCTTGTACTGCAGCAAATGCCCGAGCCTAATGCTACGGTAAAAGACGGGCGTACCATATTTCTGACCATCAATAAAACACAGCCGCCAGATATACCGATGCCCAACCTGCTGAACCTATCATTCAGGAGTGCGGAGATGATACTGAAAAGTAATAAGCTGATGCTGGGCGATACAACGTACCGACCCGATATAGCTAAAGGTGCCATACTTGAGCAACTTTATAAAGGCAAAACCATACGCCCGGGCGAGATGCTGCCACAGGGTAGCAAAATAGATCTGGTGATAGGCGATGGACTTGGCAATACCCAGTTTAATGTGCCGGATGTGATAGGCATGACCTACGAAGAGGCTATGGCTATACTTAACGGTACAGGGCTGCAGTTTACAGCTATATGGGAGGGCGACATCACAGACTCGGTAACAGCTGTTGTGTACGACCAGCTACCTAAAGCGATGAATGAACTGATGACCCCTAACCGGATAAAAGAAGGGGACATCGTTGATATTCGTATTAAACAGACTGCTACGCAAGAAGAGATGGAGGGCAATAGAAACCCCACAGGCCCCGTTACTGACGAAAACGCTGAGCAATAATGAAACAGTTATTCATATTTATCCTATCATTTTGTACGTATTCTCATTGCTCAGCACAGGAGTTTGTAGCGCCGCTTAACTACAACCCGTTTACCAAAGGGCCGGAACAAGCACCTGTGCGCCAACAGTTGCGCACCACAGCGCTGAGCCTGCCTTTTTTTGATGATTTCGCGCAGAAATACCCGCAGCCGAACCAAAACAATTGGGTAGAAGGCGAGGTGTACATAAATAACACAATGGGTGTGAACCCGGTGACGCGTGGTGTAGCTACTTTTGATGCACTTGATGGTGGTGGCATACCCTATAACACTACCAACCGTAACGCTCTGGTGAATGCAGACAGGCTTACCTCCCAGACTATTGATCTTAGTACGCACCAGCCGGGAGATAGTGTCTATTTAAGTTTTTACTACCAGCCACAGGGCAATGGTTTTGTGCCGGAGACGCAAGACTCACTTATTGTATATTTCAAACGCCGCAATGATACCTGGCAGAAGGTGTGGGCAAAAGAGGGTACACCAGTACAGCCATTCACGCAGGTGCTGATACCGGTGCTGGATACCAGCCTTTTTCATGGCAATTTTCAGTTCAGGTTTATGAACAAGGCCTCGATAAATGTGAATGATGATATTTGGAACGTAGACTATGTAAAGCTGGCTGCTAACAGAAATATGTACGATACGCTGATAAATGATGTGGCCATTTCCAGTGCCTCTCCGTCTTTCCTGAATGATTATACTTATATGCCTTATCACCAGTTTAAGGCCAATGAGAATGGTGAGCGTGCAACGCAAACAACTGCGTCGATATACAATGGATATGGGGTGCTGCAGAGCGTTAATTATGAATATACGTCGAGGGAGGAAGCCAGCAATACACCGTTATTCACTGGTGGTGCGGGTACCGCAACATTAATACCAATGGAGCAGCAGCCAACTAATTTCTCTGTACATACCAGTGCACCTAATGGTATCGCCCGGCACGGGTGGGTATCGTTTGAGAATAAATATTACCTACAATCGCTGGGCACAGACCCTACGGCAAACGATACATTTACCCACAACCAGATCTTTCACAATTTTCTGGCGTATGACGATGGCACTGCTGAGATGAGTTATTTTCTGAAGCAGTTTATCACGCTGCCTGCTAAAACTGCCATTGAATTTCATCTGAATGAGCCGGATACTATTGGCGGTGTGGCTATATATTTTGGCAGGCAGGTGCCTATGGGTACTAATAAAACCTTTTCGGTAGCCATCTACAAGTCGATAGCGTATAATGGTGCGCCAGAAGAGCTAGTTTACCAGCAGGATTTTCTTGACCCTAAGTACCTCGCTGTAAATAACTTTTATTACTACAAATTCGATCAGCAAGTACCTCTGCCCGCCGGCAAATTCTACATTGGCACAATACAGCCCGCGCTTGGTGTGAGCGACAGCTTATACATTGGCCTTGACGTGAGCCGGACAACAAACACGCATGTGCATTATAATGTAGATGGTACATGGCACACGTCGGAGAGGGGAATACTGATGATAAGGCCGTTGATAGGTCCGTTTTTCCCCAGCGATGTGCCTGCGCCGGTGCTGGGTGCAAACAATATCACCTGGTCGCTAAGCCCTAACCCAGCTACTGAATGGGTGCAATTGAGCCTGTCTGCCAACAAAACTGCCGTCTACAGTATATACGATATGCTGGGCAGATGCCTTAAGACCGGTACCGCAGCAAATGGAGATAGCATATCTGTTAAAGAACTTGCCCCCGGCATATATTCGGTGCTGCTGCTAGTTGATGGGGTGAAAACAGAAACAAAAAAAATTATAAAACAATAACACAACACATACAATGCGAGAAATTACTGTTGAAGAGCTGAAAGCTAAAATGGAAGATGGTTCTGAATTTCACCTGCTGGATGTAAGGGAGCCTGCGGAATACCAGGAGTATAACATGGGTGGCAAACTGTTTCCGCTGGGTAATATTGTGAGTATGCAGGTTGAAGATCTGGAAGATTGGAAATCTGATGAGGTTGTGATCCACTGCAGGGCAGGCTCAAGAAGTATGCAGGCGTGTATGGTGCTGGAGCAGCTTGGGTTTACCAATGTGGTGAATGTAAAAGGCGGCGCTTTGGCATGGCAGGAAAAATATGGCGACCAAAAAGTAAAATAGTCCTTTGCACGATATAGAACCATACTACAACTGGCGGCATTTGTATACGGCTGAAGAGGATGAGGATTCTCCTTTTTACGGCAGAGAGTATAGTGAGTTTGAATTTTCTAACACAGTATATAACTACTACATACACCCGCAATGGGATGAGTTTGGCTCGCGAACACTGTACATGAAGATATTGTTTGCCGACTATGATTTCAACTACGCTATCATTGAGATGATAGGCGAGTGGAACGATGCTGTGGAGAATGATGTGATGCAGCTAAAACGCTCGGTAATAGATGAAATGATACCTAAAGGCATCAATAAGTTCATACTTATTACAGAGAATGTGCTGAACTTTCACAGTAGTGATGAGGAGTATTATGAAGAATGGTATGAAGACATCAAAGACGAAGGTGGCTGGATCGTTTTTCTAAATACACCCGAGCAAACCCGCTATGATATTGAGCGTTCACGCATCAAAAGATATATCCATTTATTAGACCTGCCGCAATGGAGAACTATCCAACCACAGCATATATTTCAAATAATAGATAATAAAATGTTGCGGCTAGACGCGGCTGATAGCGATTAATTGACAGCTTGTTGACAAAAAAAGCTGTTTTTGTGCAGTTTACACTTCCTGTTTTAGCGTTGCCGTGTTATCTTTGCGGGTAAGTTTTTACATTACTATTACAAAATCAGAAAATTATTCCCTGATAATATGACCTGGAAAAATTATTTCAGCACAGCGATCGGTAAAAAACTACAAATGGGCCTTAGTGGTCTGTTTCTCATACTGTTCCTGATAGTTCACTGTTACATTAACGCACAAATATTCTGGAATGACGGTGGAGCAAAATTTGAAGAAGCCGCTCATTTTATGGGTACGAACTTCGTGATCCGCACCATTGAGATAGGCCTGGTTTTCTTCCTGCTGTTGCACATTATTCAAGGTTTGAGCCTTTGGGCGCAAAACCGTTCGCGCCGTACTACCCGCTACGCCGTTAGTGCAGGCAACGCTACCAGCAAATGGTATAGCCGCTCTATGGGCCTTTTGGGTACGCTTATCCTGATATTCCTGGTGATACACACTGCAAAATTCTGGATACCTAACCGTGCTTCGCAAACGATGGGTAATGGTGAACTTCCTTTGTATCACATGATGAAGGATGAATTCCAGTATCTGTGGGTGGTTATCATTTACGTGTTTGGCTGTATATCGCTGGCATGGCACCTGGTGCATGGCTTCTATAGCTCTTTCCAGACGCTGGGTCTTACTACGAACAAATACAAAGGTATTATCAAAGCTGTAGGTATAGGTTTCTCTATAATCGTACCATTGGTCTTTGCCCTGATGCCTATTGCTTTCTACTTACACTGGATAGAGTAACCCCATTATTATCATTTAATTTTCGATTCCTTCGGATATGACGCAATTCAATTCAAAGATCCCTCAAGGCTCCATGGAGGAGAAATGGGAGAAATATAAATCGACCTGTAAGCTGGTAAACCCCGCTAACAAACGCCAACTTGAGATCATCATCATTGGTACCGGTCTTGCCGGTGCTTCTGCCGCTGCATCTCTTGGTGAGCTGGGTTATAAAGTGAAAACTTTCTGCTTTCAGGATAGCCCCCGCCGTGCGCACTCTATCGCTGCACAGGGTGGTATCAACGCAGCTAAAAACTATCAGAATGATGGTGACAGTACCTTCCGCCTGTTTTATGATACCGTAAAAGGTGGTGACTACCGCGCACGCGAGGCCAACGTTTACCGTCTGGCTTCTGTAAGTGCTAATATCATTGACCAGTGCGTAGCGCAGGGTGTTCCTTTTGCCCGCGAGTATGGTGGACTGCTGAGCAACCGCTCTTTCGGTGGTACCCAGGTACAGCGTACCTTCTACGCAGCAGGCCAGACAGGCCAGCAGCTGCTGATAGGTGCATACCAGGCATTGGAGCGTCAGGTAGCCCTTGGTAATGTAAAACAATACTCACGCCACGAGATGCTCGAGGTGGTGATCATAGATGGTAAAGCACGTGGTGTGATCGTGCGCAACCTGGTAACAGGTGAGCTGGAGCGCCACTTTGGCCATTCAGTGCTGTTGTGCACAGGTGGTTATGGCAACGTGTTCTACCTATCGACAAACGCGATGGGCAGCAACGTAACTGCAGCCTGGAAAGCACACAAGAAAGGTGCTTACTTCGGTAACCCATGTTTCACACAGATACACCCAACATGTATTCCTGTGAGCGGCGACCACCAGTCGAAACTGACACTGATGTCAGAGTCGCTGCGTAACGATGGCCGTATCTGGGTGCCTAAAAAACAAAACGATACCCGCAAAGCCAACGAGATACCAGAAGAAGAAAGGGATTACTATCTGGAAAGAAGGTACCCTGCCTTTGGTAACCTTGTGCCACGCGATGTGGCCAGCCGCGCCGCTAAAGAACGTTGCGATGCAGGCTATGGTGTAGGTGCTTCCAAGCAAGCTGTTTACCTCGACTATGCTGCAGCTATCGAGCGCTATGGCAAGATAGAAGCTAACAAACAAGGCTTGGCTAATGCGAGCATGGATACCATTATAGCATTGGGTAAAGATGTGGTGAAAGAGAAATACGGTAACCTTTTCGAAATGTATGAAAAGATCACCGGCGAGAATCCATACGAAGTGCCTATGCGTATATACCCTGCGGTACACTATACTATGGGTGGCCTTTGGGTTGATTATGAATTGAAAACATCAGTTGACGGATTATACGCTTTAGGTGAAGCTAACTTCAGCGATCACGGTGCTAACCGCCTCGGTGCCTCTGCACTGATGCAGGGCCTGGCTGATGGCTACTTCGTAATACCTTATACTTTGGGCAATTATCTGGCTGATGACATCCGCACCAAGGCGATACCAACTTCTCACCCTGCCTTCGAAGCAGCAGAGAAAGAAGTACGCGAAAGGATAGACCGCCTGATGAGCATCAAAGGCACGGAAAGCGTTGAAAGCTTCCACAAACGCCTGGGTAAGATCATGTGGGATAAATGCGGTATGGCCCGTAACGAACAAGGCCTTAAAGAAGCTATAAAAGAGATACAAGCGCTGCGCAAAGAGTTCTGGAGCAATGTGCGCATACCAGGTGAAGTATCAGAGTATAATCCTGAACTGGATAAAGCAGGCCGTGTTGCCGACTTTATAGAACTGGGTGAACTGATGTGCCTGGATGCACTGAACCGTAACGAAAGCTGCGGTGGCCACTTCCGCGAGGAGTACCAGACAGAAGATGGTGAGGCAATGCGCCAGGATGATAAATATATGTACGTTGCTGCATGGGAATACAAAGGTGAGAGCCAATTTGAAATGCATAAAGAGGACCTCATTTATGAGATCGTTCACCCAACACAGCGTTCGTACAAATAATAACTACTAAAAAGCTACTGTTCAAATGGAACATTATCATATGAATCTCACACTTAAAGTGTGGAAACAGAAGAATAAGAATACCAAAGGTCATTTCGAAACGTACAAAGTGAAGGATATCTCTTCTGAAATGTCGTTCCTTGAGATGTTCGACGTACTGAACGAGCAACTGATAGCAGAAGGTAAAGAGCCTATCGCTTTCGACCACGACTGCCGTGAAGGTATCTGCGGTATGTGCAGTATGTACATCAACGGTCGTGCACACGGCCCCTGGCACCATACTACTACCTGCCAGCTGCACATGCGCGAATACAAAGATGGTGATACTATAGTAGTAGAGCCGTGGCGCGCTAATGCATTCCCTGTTATTAAGGATCTGGTGGTAGACCGTGAGTCTTTTGACCGTATCATACAAGCAGGTGGTTATGTATCGGTAAACACCGGTAACGCTGTTGATGCCAACGCATTGCCTATTGATAAGCACAGCGCTGATGAGGCGTTTGCTTCTGCCGCATGTATCGGTTGCGGTGCTTGCGTGGCTGCTTGTCCTAATGCTTCTGCAATGCTGTTCGTATCTGCCAAAGTATCTCACCTGTCTATGTTGCCACAAGGTGTGCCTGAAAGCCAGACGCGTGCGGTGAATATGATACAGCAAATGGATAAAGAAGGCTTCGGTAGCTGTACCAACATTGGCGCTTGCGAGGCTGAATGTCCTAAAGGCATCTCTCTGGAGAACATTGCCCGCCTGAACCGTGAGTACCTGGGTGCTATGCTGGCTGGTGGCTCGCAAAACACGATATAGTTGTTAACTAAAAGAATATCCCACAAAGGCTGCTTTCAAAGGCAGCCTTTGTTATTTTTACGCTATGAAGAAACTGCTGCTACTCTGTAGCTTTTTGATCTCATTGTCAGCATTCGCCCAACCCGATAGTAGCCACCTGCGCGTGAGCCTGCTGACCTGCGGCACCGGCCCTGAAAGCTGGCAGACCTTTGGCCACACGGCTATACGCATAGTAGATAGCAGCCGTGGTACCGATATGGCTTACAACTATGGCACCTTCGCCTTCGATGATGATTTTGTTGTGAAATTCATGCGGGGCAAGCTCTTGTATTACCTGAGCTACTATCCTTATCAGAATTTCCTGGATGAGTATGTTGATGAAAAACGTAGTGTGTATGAGCAGGAGCTGCTTTTATCCGGCGACAAGAAGCTGGCGTTGCAGGAGTTTCTTCATGAGAACGCCAAAGAAGAAAACCGATATTATAAATATGACTTTTTCTTTGACAACTGTGCTACCCGTATACGCGATATCTTTCCCCAATCATTGGGTGAGAGTTTTAAATATGGAGAGACACCTGCAGCTACAGAGCGTATAACTTTCCGGGATATTATCAATCAATACTACTACGCCAAGCATTGGGAGCGTATAGGAGTGAACGTGTTGCTGGGTAGCCGTATAGATGCGGTGATGACCAATAAGGATATGATGTTCCTCCCTGACTTCCTTAGCGATGGTATAGGAAAGGCTAATGTAAATGGTAAGCCTATAGCAGGTGAAAAGAAACAGATACTGGATGGCTCACCACATTTACCGGCGGGCCTTAATGAGCCTTTTATAGTTATGCTGGGCATTTGTATCCTTACGCTGGCGGGCCTGATGGTGAGGAGGTTGAAGCCGCTGGGATCTGTAATGACCTTCCTGGTGTTGTTCTTTACAGGTATATTGGGCTGTCTGATGCTGGTGATGTGGTTCGCAACCGACCACCAGGGGTGTGATAATAACCTGAATATCTTATGGGCATTGCCCAGCAATCTTGTCATAGCATTTGCAAGCAAGAGACGTAAGGGCAGGTATGCAATAGTTGGGATCGTGTGTATACTGATAGCGCTGCTGCTACATATACTTCGGGTGCAAGCGCTGCCATTGGTAGAACTGTGGCCCATGTTGCTGGCACTAGTATTCATCTTTGGCACGATTTATAAGCGTGATAAGGCATAAACATGGATCAACTACATAAGATACAAACCGCTCTATTCCCTATCCTTAGCTATCGCAAAATGGGGCAAGGGCCAGTTTTAGTGCTCATACATGGTTTTCCTTCCGATAGTAGTTTGTGGGCTAATGTATGTCCTTCACTTGCTGAGAAGTTTACCGTTATAATGCCCGACTTGCCCGGCGTCGGTGGCTCTACCTATGCGGGTGAGCTGCTAACTATTGAGCAAATGGCAGAAAGTGTGAAACTGATACTTGATGCTGAGAAAATTGACAAAGCCGTGATGGCCGGCCACTCTATGGGTGGCTATACGGCTATTGCTTTTGCCGAATTATATCCCCAAATGCTGAAGGGGCTATCATTTATACATTCGGTGGCATCTGGCGATAATGAGGAGAAAAAGGAGACACGCCGTAAATCGATAAAGTTATTAGAGAAAGAGGGTGGTAAAGAAGCTTTTGTGAAAGAAATGATACCTAAACTGTTTGCTAAGCGCTTTAAAGAAGAACATCCGGAAGTGCTGCAACAGCAGGTGGACAATGGCATGAAGGTAAGCGCGGCTGCGATGATTTCTTTTTACAATACTATGATAATGCGCCCAGATCGTACAGAAGTATTGAAACAAGTGAATTTTCCTGCGCAATTTATCGTAGGCAAAGAAGATAATGTGGTGCCCGTTGCCGCATCTTTGCAACAATCTACGCTTGCAGGTGTTAACTTTGTATCAGTATACCCGGAAACGGCTCACATGGCCATGTTGGAAAATCCTGATGGTTTGATAAAAGACCTGGCCGACTTTACCGGATATTGCTATAAGTAACAGGACTTAATGAAGTATAGGATTTTTATACTAAGGCTGGTTTTGCTCCTCGTATTGTCGGCAACTGCATGGCGTGCGCAAGCCTCCCATATCGTGGGTGGCGAACTTACCTACACTTGCGAGGGCAATAATACCTACCTTCTTACACTTACCCTGTACCGCGATTGCCTGGATGGCCAGCGTGATGCATTAGCCCAGGACGTGCCCGCCTGGCTAGGTGTATTCAGCCTCGACCCAACCAGCAATTTCAGTATAATAGATACAAATACACTATACCCATTTGTTGATCAGATAATCGATCACGGTTTTAGTAATGAGTGCATTGATAATATCCCGACAGTTTGCCTGAATAAGCTGGTGTTTAACAAAAGGGTAACGCTACCGCCTAATGGCGCAGGCTATAGGGTAGTGTACAGTCGGTGTTGCCGCAATGCTTCTGTTATCAATATCCGTAATCCGCAGGAGACAGGTGCTACATACACCTGTACAATACCACCGCCTGTTGGCCAAAGTTGCAATAACAGTGCATTATTTGTAGACACAAAGCCTCCACAGATCATTTGTATTAATAACCCATTCGTCTATAACCACAGGGCAGTAGATCCTGATGGCGATTCGTTGAGTTATGAATTTTGTATAGCGTACTCCGGCGGTAATCCTGATGATGCAAAGCCTTATCCTACGCGTACCCCCCCTCAAACGATTCAATACCAGTCTCCATATACAGCATCAAGGCCCATGTTAGGCAATCCCCTGATACGTATTAATGCGGTGACAGGAATGATAACCGGAACACCTACCAGCCTGGGCCGCTTTATAGTTACTGTATGCTGCCATGAGTGGAGAAATGGGCAGATCATCAATACAGTACAAAGGGAGTTTCAATATGTAGTTACCGACTGCTCAAAGAAAATAATAGCCAGGATACCTGAATACTCAACAGAAGAAAATACCTATATAGTTGAATGTAAGAGTAATACCGTAAAATTTGTGAACCAGAGTGAAGGAGGTAGAAACTACTTATGGGATTTTGGTGTGCCCGGTGCTACCTCAACAGAGTTTGAGCCTACTTATACTTATCCGGATACCGGGGTTTATATTGTAAAGTTGAGGGTAGATGCAGGCCCTACATGTGTCGATAGCATAAGCAAAGTGGTAAAAATATATCCTCAATTCTTTACAGACTATGAATACTCGGGTGATCTTTGCCCTAATGCCGAGCTTAAGTTTGTAGATAAGTCTACCGCAACATATCCACCTATAGTTGCCTGGGATTGGAATTTTAAAGACGGCAATACTTCTACCGAGCAAAACCCAAGCCATGTATACGCTGTGGGTGGCAGGTACGCTGTACGCCTTATCTCTACCAGCCAGTTGGGTTGTAGAGATTCGGCCGTGAAGGAGGTATTTGTGGATGATTTTGTGCCTTTTGCAGGTAATGATACGGTTATAGTAAAAGGTGAGTATGTGAACTTTAATGCATCAGGTGGCGTTAGTTACGAATGGACACCCGCTGATCTGCTCACCAATCCTATGATCCCTAATCCCAGGGGTTTTTATCCTGATACCGGCCGTTACAATTACGTGGTAAGCATGGTGAGCGTTCAGGGATGCGTTGGTCGCGACACTATGCAGGTTTGGGTGGTTAACCAATCAGCGCTATTTGTGCCTTCTGCATTTTCACCTAATGGAGACGGGTTGAATGATTTCCTGAAACCATTGGGCGTAGGGTATTCTGATGTCCGCTTTTTTCGTGTATTCAATCGCTTTGGCGAATTGGTGTTCAATGGCGAAGACTTTACACGTGGCTGGGATGGCACATATAAAGGCAAGCCGGCTGATGTAGGTGTATATTTTTGGCTGCTAGGTGTTACCGACCGCTTTGGCAAAGACGCACAAATGAAAGGCGATGTAACGCTTATGAGATAAAATGCCTGCAAAGCATTTATCTTTACCTTGTCAATTTCCAAGTCACTTATGAACAAAACAATTCTCGTTACCGGGGCTACTTCAGGTTTTGGTAAAGCTATAGCCGAGATATTCGCAAAAAATGGCTACGATGTATGTATTACAGGCAGGCGGGCGGAAAGGTTAGAAGCTATTCAACAACAGTTGCAATCGGATTATGGTGTGATAGTATACACCCTTCAATTTGATGTGCGTGATAAAAAACAAGTAGAAACTGCTATCAACAAACTGAAATCTGAAGTTGATAAGATAGATATTCTTGTAAATAATGCCGGCCTTGCTGCTGGTATGTCGTCGATAGAAGAAGGTGATACTGAGGACTGGGATACGATGATAGATACCAACATCAAAGGCTTGCTATATGTTACACGTCAAATACTGCCTATGATGAAGGAGCGTTGCTCTGGGCACGTTATCAATATAGGGTCTACTGCGGGCAAGGTTGCATATAAGAACGGTAATGTGTATTGCGCTACAAAATTTGCAGTTGATGCGCTCAATCAATCTATGCGTATCGATCTGCTGCCTTATGGTATAAAAGTAACCGGCATTAACCCTGGTGCAGCTGAAACAGAATTCTCGCTGGTGCGCTATAAAGGCGATCAGGAAAGGGCGGATAATGTGTATAAAGGGTTCAACCCACTGAAAGCAGAAGATATAGCTGAAGTAGCCTACTTTGCCGCCAGCATGCCTCCACACATGTGCATCAACGATATTACACTTACCTGCCTGACGCAAGCAAACAGTCTGTACAATATCAAAGAGGCAGAGAAGGCCCAACCAACAAAGCTCTAAGTATGTACGAAGCGACGACACAAATAAGGGTGCGCTATGGAGAAACTGACCAGATGGGATACCTATACTATGGCCACTATGCGTTGTACTACGAAGTGGGCCGTGCAGAAGCTATCAGGCAGTTAGGTTTTACCTATCGTGAGCTGGAAGAGATGGGCGTGATGATGCCGGTGGTGGAATTGAATGCTCAATACTTTCGCCCGGCATTGTATGACGACCTCATTACTGTGAAGACCATCGTGAAAGAATTGCCCCAAAGCAGTAAGATACAGTTCCATTCGGAACTGTATAATGAGCAGGGGCAACTATTGAATAGAGGGGTGACAACCCTGATGTTTTACGATCCAAAAGAAAAGAAGAAGATCAATATGCCTGAGGTGCTTACTGAAAGGCTACAACCATTTTTTACAGCTTAGCCATGGCTAATACATCTGCATCAATCATCACAATAGGCGATGAGCTACTCATCGGTCAAACCATAGATACTAACTCTGCATGGATGGCCCAACAATTAAATGCACTGGGCATAGCCGTGCAGCGTAGGGTAGCTGTGGGCGATAGCAGGGAGGCGATAGTAGACGCGCTGGATGAGGAAATAGCCAATGCAGATATTGTGCTAATGACTGGCGGCCTGGGCCCTACGGCCGATGATATTACCAAGCCATTGCTATGTGAGTATTTTGGAGGCAAACTGTTATTAGACGAGCGGGTACTGGCACATGTGAAAGATATATTCACCAAACGCAACCGCCCGTTTCTTGAGCGCAACATGAAGCAGGCTGAAGTGCCAGACGTATGCACCGTAATGTTCAACAGGGTAGGTACTGCACCGGGTATGATGTTTCGCCGTGGTGAAAAGATTATAATATCAATGCCGGGTGTGCCATTTGAGATGATGGCCATCATGAAAGATGAGGTGATACCCTACCTTAGGGCGAATACGGTAAGTGATGTATTCTTGCACAGGTCTGTAATTACAGCCGGTGAAGGAGAGAGCTTTATAGCAGAAAGGATCATTGATCTTGAAACGGCATTGCCGCCACATATAAAGCTTGCATACCTGCCAACTTTTGGTGTTGTAAAGCTCCGCCTTACTGGTAGTGGCCATGATGAAGCATCATTGGTGAAGGAACTGGAATACCATCAGCAAGCTATAGCAGCCAGGCTGGAGAATATAGTAGTGGCTATGGAGGATGAGCCATTGGAGGTGTTGGTAGGCCGTAAGTTGCTGGAAAATAACCGCACATTATCGCTGGCAGAAAGCTGTACGGGAGGTAATATCGGTCACCTCATCACGCAGGTTGAGGGCTCATCAAGGTATTTTATTGGTAGTGTAGTTTGCTATCAAAATCAAGTAAAGGAAAATATACTACGCGTGCCGGCAAGGGCTATTGAAAAATATGGAGTGTATAGCCAGGAAGTTGCCATTGCCATGTCAGAAGGTGTGCGCCATGTATTGAAGTCGGATATCAGTTTATCGGTAACAGGATTGTTAAGCGCGGATGATGAAGACAACAGGGTGCCTGTGGGTACTGTATGGATGGCTGTGTCTGACAATACCCGTATGCTTACCAAAGAGTTTCGTTTTCATTACGACAGGAAACGAAATAAAGAGATGGCCGTGCAGGCAGGTTTGTTGATGATCTGGAAATTTCTTCATCATAAAGTTTAGCACATGATCTTCTTAACAGGCATGCCCGGGGCGGGCAAAACATATTGGGCGCATCTGCTTTCAGCAGCCTATGGTTTGCCATTTATTGATATGGATGCTTACATAGAAAACTGGCAACAGGAGTGCGTTAGCGAATTATTTGCTACCTATGGAGAAGACTGGTTCAGGAAATGTGAGCACGAGGCATTGATGCAGATCATTAATACCCAGCCACACGATACCATAGTAGCTTGTGGGGGTGGTACACCAGTGTTTCATGGCAATATGGACTTGATGAACAAAACTGGCTGCACAATATATCTGCGTACCAGTCTGTCGACACTTAGAGATAGGGTATCAGCGAATGAGGACAGGCCTCTATTTCATGTGGTAGATATTGAAACAAGACTCCATGATATACTCGCAGCACGGATAAGTATATATGAGCAGGCTGAGTATATTTTGGATACAGAAAACCTCTCAACAGCTAACTTTGCGCAAATTATCTCCTCATGTACAAGCCAGCATTAATTTCGGGAAGCGTTTTGGCAGCATTAGCAGTTGTTATTGGCGCGTTTGGCGCTCATGCTCTTAAAGAAAAACTTGGTCCGGAATTACTGCCTGTTTTCGAGACGGGAGTGAAATACCAGTTCTACCACAGCTTTGCTTTGCTGGCTACAGGTCTGGCATTTATGGCTTACCCTCATAAGCAGCTGAAAATGGCTACTCTTTTCTTTGTCATTGGTATTGTGTTGTTTAGTGGGTCTCTATACGTTTTGGCGCTTATGAAGGCCAACAATCAAGTAGGCCTTAAAGGGTTTGGAATACTTACACCTATCGGCGGTTTGTTCTTCATACTAGGCTGGCTGATGCTATTGCTTGGGGTTGCAAAAAAGCCTTAGGCTTTTTTGTTAATGTTGGTTAATAGGCCTCAGTCATCATACCATTATATTATTTTCGTAGTACAAACGTAGTCACATGAACGCTGTTGCACTCATACCTGCGCGCATTGGCGCAACCAGGTTTCCCGAAAAGTTATTGGCAACCATCAAAGGCAAAACAGTCATCAGCCGTACTTATAATTCGGCTGCAGATACAGGGCTGTTTTCAGATGTAATCGTAGTTACCGATAGCGACAGGATAATTGAAGAAATAGAACGTAATGGTGGCAAGGCTGTAAAAAGCACGAAGGAGTATGAAAGCGGTACAGATAGGATAGCTGAAATTGCGCTTGGCATGGATGCTGATGTGTTTCTGAATGTGCAGGGCGACGAACCGTTTGTACAAAAAGCACCATTGCAAAAGCTGCTGAATGTATTTGATGGCCAATACGGCAAGGATGTGCAGGTAGCCTCTATAGTGCAGCGCCTGAAAGACCCGGAACTGATAGCTGACCCTAACTATGTGAAGGTTGCGCTTGACCTGAGGCAGAATGCCATGTTCTTCTCCCGTAGTCCAATTCCATATCATCGCGATAAATCGTTCCCGATATCATATTATGAGCATATAGGGGTGTATGCATTCCGCAAGGCCGCCTTGCTGCAATTCACTATGTGGCCGCAATCTCCACTGGAGACGGCAGAGAAGATAGAATGCCTCCGCTTTCTTGAAAATGGGGTGCAGATGCGCATGGTGATAACCAACTACATGGGGGTTGAAATAGATATGCCCGAGGATATCATAAAAGCCGAGGCTTTTATGGAAAAAATGGGCTTGCAATAGCATATACGTTAGCTTTGCACCTTATTTTTACTGTTCATTTCAATATAACTTATGAAGTTTCGCAACTTTAAGATGGTTGACTATGTGGTGTATGGCCGTGGTTGTTTCGATCAACTGGACGAGATACTTGCACCACGCCGCAAAGATGGCCAACCAATGGTATTCCTGTTAGATCATTATTTTGATAATGATGATAAACTAAAAGCACGCATACCACTTATAGGTAACGACATACTCATAAGTGCCGATGTAACCCACGAGCCTAAAACAACTTATGTAGATCAGATAGCCAACGACCTGAAATCACAGTTTGGTACAGTATCTGGTATCATTGGTATTGGAGGTGGCTCTACTATGGATCTGGCTAAAGCTGTTTCCATAATGATGAACAACCCGGGCCAGGCTCATGATTATCAGGGGTGGGACCTTGTAAGGAAGCCTGCAGTATATAAAGCGGGTATTCCAACCTTGTCGGGTACGGGTGCTGAAGTGTCACGTACCTGCGTACTTACAGGCCCAACGCGCAAGCTGGGCATGAACTCCGATTTTACACCATTCGACCAGATAGTGCTGGATCCTGAATTGATTAAAGGTGTACCTATGAACCAGAACTTCTATACAGGTATGGATTGCTATATCCATTGTGTAGAGTCGCTGACGGGTACTTACATCAATGAGTTCAGCCGCGCCTATGGCGAAAAAGCTTTGGAGCTTTGCCAGGAGATATACCTGCATAAAGATAGCTGGGATGAGGAAAGTGATGAGAAACTGATGATGGCATCTTATGCCGGCGGTATGAGCATCGCTTACTCGCAGGTAGGTGTCGCCCACGCTGTAAGCTATGGCCTGAGCTATCTCTTAGGCACCAAGCATGGTATCGGCAATTGCATCGTATTTAATCATCTTGAGGAGTTCTATCCTGAAGGTGTGGCCGAGTTTCATCAGATGGTGAAGAAGCATAACATACATATACCCGAAGGGGTTACTAAAGGTCTTACCGATGAGCAGTTCGATACGATGATCAATGTATCGCTGGGTATGGCACCGCTTTGGGAGAACGCATTAGGTAAAGACTGGCAGCAGCAAATGACGCGCGAGCGCCTGCGCACCCTGTACGAAAGGCTTTAATTTCGAGTTGACTCCTTATAAATACATAAGCATCGTTTTCATCTTAAGCCTGCTGGCTTTCGATGTAGGCTATCTTTGTGGCACAATCAGCTGGTGGTGGCTGCTGCTTATTATTGCTGCTTATCTCACCATTATGTTTCTTGGGGTGGTCAACATTCGCTGGAATTTCTTTCTTACCAGCATTAGCCGGAGTACAGATACAAAGTCGATAGCACTTACGTTTGATGATGGCCCCGCGGCGCATACAGCTGAAATACTGGATATACTCAAACTGCATAAAGTGCCGGCTGCATTTTTTACCATTGGCAAGCATGCAGATGCTAACCCGGATATTGTAAAACGTTGGGATGCGGAAGGGCATATCATTGGGAATCATAGCTATGGGCACGGTTTCAATTTCGATTGGCAAAGCAGCCGTAAGATGCTGGCAGACCTTGAGAAAGCAAATAAGCTCATCCACAGCATCATTGGCAAAACTCCCAATTTGGTGCGCCCGCCGTATGGCATCACCAACCCCAATCTTGCCAAGGCAATCAAGCAGACAGGCATGCATTCGATAGGGTGGAGCGTACGCTCTTTTGATACCAAAATAACCGACCCTCAAAAGCTCCTGAATAAGATTCTTAACAATCTGCAAGGCGGAGATGTAATACTGTTGCATGACAGCATGGCTATTACCGCACAAATTTTAACGGAACTGATTGTTCAGGCTCAAAAAAAGGGCTTTACCTTTGCGCGCATAGATACACTGCTACATGTTGACGCGTACAAGCCTTAAGTTGTTGCCCATCGTATTGCTGGCCTGCAATAGCTATGTGATAGCCCAGCCCAAAGGCTTTACGGCAATAAAAGACGTAGCCAATTTCGAGCAATCGTTTGCTAAGGCCAATGCTGCTACCAACACTATCCTCAGCGATTTCTTACAAACGCAACATCTGTCTCTTATGAAAGAGAAGATCAGGTCGAAAGGCAAATTCTACTATAGCAAGCCTGATAAGTTGCGTATCGAATATACTTCGCCATATACTTATCATGTAGTGATGAATGCCGGCCACCTGCTGGTAAAGGATGAAAATAAGACCAGCAAGATAAATACCCGCAATAGCAAGATGATGCAGTCCATCAACCGTATAATGGTAGACTGTATGAATGGCAAGCTGATGCACAATCCCGACTTTAAAGCAACGGCTTACGAAAGTGCAGGACAGTATCTGCTGATGCTTGTGCCAACCACACCCGCAATGAAGAAGATATACTCGGGCATAGATGTATATCTGCAAAAAGCCAATTACGATGTGGTAAAGATCAGCATGAATGAGGTTGAAGGTGACCATACCGATATGGAGTTTACTAATACGCGCCGCAATACTCCACTCAATGAAACATTATTTAAGGCTAAATAGCCTGCTGCTTTGCATAGCGCTGTTTGCCGGCTGCTCATCGCCATATAAGCACTTGTACGAAATGCCACAGGGCATGTCCACGGCTATGCAATACAAACCTGTTTTTGATAAGGCACTTTACCGTTGTATTGTAAATGGCAGGCTCGTATTTAAAAAATATCACCTAAGTGGTTTGTTGTTTTTCAAGACATTAGAAAATGGCACGGTACGTGCTATATATCAGAATGAGATGGGTTTGACATTTTTCGATTTTGAATGGGATAAAGCAGATTCGTTCAAAATAAACAAGCTGATACCACAATTTAATAAGCCGGCTGTCGTTAAGGTATTAAGGAAGGATATGGAACTTTTTTTAATGAAAGGTTTGGATGAGCGAAAAGAAATTTTGTACGGAGATAGGGGTAAAACCCAGTTACATTGTTTTACTATAGAGGACGGAGGTAGTGCGTGCTATGTGGAAGAAGAGAAACAACTGATCAGGATAGAGAATGCAGGTAAAAGAAAAAGAGTAACGACGATAAACATAACAGGTAAGCAAGTGCCCGATGCCATGCCGCAAAAAGCAAGTTTCGTGCACCATAAAGCAAACTTTACTATAGAACTTGAAAAACTAGAGCAAGATGTTAATGAATGATTTTTATACAATCGAATATATACAGCGCGACCCTAATAGCGTAGCCTGCAAAGTGTCGTTCAATAGCCAGCATGATATATTTAAAGGCCACTTCCCTAATACGCCTGTAGTGCCGGGTGTGTGTATGATGGAAATGGTAAAGGAACTGTTGGAGCAGCAAACCGACCAGCCTTTGTGGATGCGTGATGCTGGCCAGGTGAAATTCTTGCAGTTAATAACACCTGATATTAGCCCCGTTATAGTTATAAACTGGGAGAAGAATAAGCAGGGGTATAACGTGAATGCAGCTTTCAAGAATGATATTAACGATCTCTTTAAGCTTAGTGGTAGTTTTGAACCAAGCTATAAGCACTAAATAACGATTGTTGTGTTTAGTTTTAATAACGGAGCCCCGCAAGTGCGGGGCTCCGTTATTGCTTTATAACAGGTCTGAAATTATTGTTTTACGAAAGTGGCAAGGCCTGTACGCTCATTTCCTTTTTGTAGGCTGATATAATAAGTGCCATTTGCAAGGCCTGACACATCAATGCTTTTGCCTTCGATATTTTGGGCAAGTTTTACAGCCTGTCCTGAAATATTGTATATAGCTGCGCTAGCACCACTAAGGTTTGCATTTGTTTTAATATGCAGGGTGCTGGTGGCTGGATTTGGCCAGAAGCTGATGTCAGAGCCATTCAACTGCAAACCAGCTACATGATCTGGTGTGACAGGTATTATTGCCAAAGGTACTAACGCACCGCCATCAGACGGAGCTGCGTGCATGCCAAACGCTCTGCCATTGTTATTGTTGGCAGGGTTTATAAATCCAGTAGTAAGTACTACGCAAGACATATCTGCCAGTATATTTACCGGTGATGGTAGTGCATCGAATGTACTGATGGTATCGGTATTACCCATGTCGGTAACGATAAGTGCAGATGTGCTTGCAAACTGATGATATATTGGCCCAAATTCTCCAAAGTCAATATCATCGGCATAGATGCCGCCATTTGGTTTTTTTACATCGATGGTAGGAGCATCAGTGCTACCGTGATAAAAGATATAGTCTGTATTCTGGCCTGTTGAAAAGCTTGCAACTTCCATTGCATCATCCAACTTGTGCATGGCAAAAGGTAGAGGAGGGTAATAACCTGTGCTGCTTCTGATGCCGTTTGCGATCATTACATATGATTTACCAGCGGTAAAATTCACAGAAGTATTGAGGAAGCTATTGCCTGAAGATGAGCTGTTGCTAAGCGCAACGCCAACATTGTAAGGCTGCCCCGCCCATACATCTAAAAACTCTGTACAGTGCAAATATTCCAGGTCATCCGCCCTTTTCTCATTGTTTACATACATATCCAGGCGTGCGATGCTGGCATCGCCACTGCTGTGTATCAATTGCAGGCGTGCATAGCTTTCGGGTGTTGCTATTGGTAGTGGCTGCATGCTTCCATCGGCGTCCATAGGCGCAACCAGTATCTCATAAGCCTGCCCGTTGCTGTTTGCGGCGGGGTTAACAAAGCCACTAGCTATCAGCACAATGGACTTGCCAGCCCACATATTGGTAGCCAATGGTAAGCTATATGTTTGCTGAACTTTGTAGCCTGTACTATTCGTCATCCGGAACAGTGTATCCTTATTGGCAGCCAGCTCCAAATAAGCTGATTCATCGCCTAGCGAAAGATCATTAGACCATGTAGTGATACCTGTACGAACATCAGTAACCGGTGCATCCGTACTGCCGTTGGCAAATATGATATCCGTTTTCGTAGGGTCGTTTGCTACCGTACGTATGTTGGGGTACATATCCACCCTTACCGGCATGCGGGGGTTGTAGCCCGTGCTGGCAAATACACCATTGAATACGGCCACTATTGTGTCTTGCCCTAAAGGTGTGAGGGTAGCTGTAGCAACTACGTCGTTTACGCTCATGCTGGTATGCGGTGCTACACCAACTGTAATGCCACCTGGACCAAGTATACCTATCATAAACGGGCTAGCTTCCCTAAAATTTAAATTATCAAGTATTAGGGTATTATCCATATATACATCTACTGCCGGCATGGTTTGATCAGCAATATTATTGATGAATTTGAGATAAGGGTCTTGTGCAAAGGCCGTTAAACTCGTGCAGCAAGTAAGGGTAAGTAGTATTTTCTTCATGTACAGCAGGTTTCTTTTTTCTGAGTGATCGATTCGGGCTTTTAAATTTAGCTAAAAAGGCTTGAATTATTATCCTGTTTTTACCCTAAATGGTATAATTGGCCCATGAACTGATGCGATAATTGTTGCGTTTTGTTGCGGTTTTTTAGTTTTTCTCACTTCTCCCCAAGCTGGTGTGTCTGCTCCGTGATGTAGCTCACCCTCATAACTCTATCCGGCAGATGGCTCGCTGTGCTTAGCATGACAATCATTTTTAGGTGGAGTATATTCATAATAGTGAACTTTTCTGTCTGTATAATAGCAAATATACAATTTTAAAACAATTTTTTACGATTTTTTTTAATTTCTTTTGAGGTATTTTTTATAAAATAGATGATGTGAACATTGTACACGATAATGTAGTATTTTGCTGAAAATAAGCGTCTTAATGACAGTGTCCAATCCAAATTTTGAGAAAGACATACAAAACATTGGCAGTATAAGTGTAGTGTCGAGAGTATTAGAGGCGATATGCCTGACTACAGGTATGGGCTTTGCAGCCGTAGCACGTGTAACACCGGAGCGATGGATAGCCTGCGAAGTGAGGGATGAGATCAAATTCGGGCTGCTGCCGGGTGGCGAACTACAGGTAGATACTACTATCTGCCATGAAATAAGGCAAAGTGGACAACCTGTGATAATAGACCATGTGGCTGAAGATGAATTTTATTACAGACACCACACACCTGCTATGTATGGCCTTCAAAGCTATTTTTCTATACCCGTAGTAAAACAGGATGGTAGCTTTTTCGGTACACTTTGCGCTATCGATCCTAGCCCGGCGCTGGTAAGCTCACCAGAAATAAGGGGGCTATTTAAAGTATATGCGGAGTTGATATCCATATTACTGAACGCTGTAGAAAATGAACTGGCAGACAGGCTGAAGAAAATGCAGGAACTATCGTTGCAGGAACTGGACGGCCAAGTAGCGCAAATGGCTGCTTACCACAGAAGTGGTGATATTGATAATCGTCATCGCACACCATCATTTGTAAAAGCAATAGAAGGGGTAATTGCCAGTACTTCGCAGCTGATAAACAGGCTGACTGAAGTGCCAGTATAAACAGCTGCTAATAATGAGAAAAATCTATATGAAATAACCTGTTATGATACAGATGTTATTATTGATTTTTTAGCTGCGTAACTTGGGCTCATTTCATTAACTTTGAAACGTTTCAAAATAATCTGTTACAAAACAACTCTCTAAACGATCATGGGTTATATCAAAGACAGCTTTAAGGCTAAAGCTGATGAGCAGGCGAAGGAGATAAAAAGCCTGATAGAAAAACACGGTGAAAAAGTATTGGACAAAGTGACCGTAGCACAAGCATACCAGGGTATGCGCGGTATCCCGGGCCTTATTACCGAAACATCATTGCTTGATTCGAACGAGGGTATCCGTTTTCGCGGCTACTCAATACCCGAACTGAGGGAGAAACTCCCGAAAGCTGAAGGTGGTAACGAACCATTGCCTGAAGGCCTGTTTTATCTGATGTTGTTGGGTGAAGTGCCAACACAGGAAGACGCGGAGCATGTATCGGCTACATGGGCGCGCCGCTCGCACGTACCTAACCACGTGTTTGATGTGATCGAATCGCTGCCGATATCTACACACCCTATGACACAGTTCTCTGTAGCTGTGCTGGCGTTGCAAACTGAATCGAAATTTGCTAAAGCCTATAACGAAGGCATCAGCAAAAAAACATATTGGGACTATACCTACGAAGATACTATGACGCTGATTGCGCGCCTGCCGCGTATTGCAGCGTACATCTACCGTCGCAAATACAAGAACGGTGAGCACATACAGCCTGATGGTATGCTGGACTGGAGTGCCAACTTTGCGCACATGATGGGCTATGACGATGAAGGTTTTAAAGAGTTGATGCGCCTGTACCTGACGATACATAGCGACCATGAAGGCGGTAACGTATCGGCACATGCTACCCACCTGGTAGGTTCTGCACTGAGCGATCCTTACCTTTCGTTCGCAGCAGGTATGACCGGCCTTGCCGGTCCACTGCACGGCCTGGCTAACCAGGAAGTGATACGCTGGATAGAGGAAATGTGTGCTGAACTGAATACGCAGCAACCATCAAAAGACCAGATAGCTGACTACATCAAGAAAACATTGACAGAAGGTAAAGTTGTACCAGGATATGGCCACGCTGTACTGCGTAAAACCGACCCACGTTTCACTGCACAAATGGAGTTCGCAAAAGTGCATTGCGCTGACGACCCGATAGTGCAAACCGTATGGAATGTATACGAAGTGGCGCCGCCAATACTGGAGAATACAGGTAAAATTAAAAACCCATGGCCTAACGTAGATGCACACTCTGGTGCATTGCTGAAACACTACGGCCTGGTAGAAGAGGATTTTTACACTGTACTGTTTGGTGTGTCGCGTGCGCTGGGCGTACTGGCCAGCCTGTGTTGGGACAGGGCACTTGGCTTCCCGCTGGAGCGTCCTAAATCAATGACTACTGAGTGGATCAAGAAATTTGTAGAGAAAACTGAAGCAGCTACAGCTTAATTGATCGATTAGCGTTAGCTGGTTGACCAGTTAACTGGTATATAATGTTAGAAAGCAGGCTTAAATAGCCTGCTTTTTTTATCTTTGCCCCACATTTTAAAACAGGGTATTATCCAATACCCACTTAAAACAATAACACATGAGCAATAAAGGACCGGTTTCACAATTTATACAACACCACTACCGCCACTTCAACGCGGCTGCACTGGTTGATGCTGCTAAGGGTTATGAGCAGCACTTGCTGGAGAATGGCAAGATGCTGATATCGCTTGCGGGCGCTATGAGTACTGCTGAGTTGGGTATATCGCTGGCTGAAATGATACGCCAGGATAAAGTGCAGATCATCAGCTGTACAGGTGCTAACCTTGAGGAGGACATCATGAACCTGGTAGCGCACACGCACTACAAGCGCGTGCCTAACTATCGCGACCTGAGCCCGCAAGAGGAGTGGGACCTGTTGGAGAATGGTTTTAACCGTGTAACCGATACCTGCATACCTGAAGAAGAGGCTTTCCGCCGTATACAGCGCCACATCTATAAAATATGGAAGGATGCTGAAGATGCTGGTGAGCGTTACTTCCCGCACGAGTTTATGTATAAGCTGCTGCTGAGTGAGGTGATGAAAGCTGACTACGAGATAGACCCTAAGCATAGCTGGATGATAGCTGCTGCTGAGAAGAACCTGCCGATAATAGTGCCGGGCTGGGAAGACAGCACAATGGGCAACATCTTTGCATCGTACTGCATAAAAGGCGAGCTGAAAGCCAGCACAATGAAGAGCGGTATTGAATACATGGTGTGGCTGAGCGAATGGTACCGCAATAACTCTGGCGGTAAAGGCGTAGGCTTCTTCCAGATAGGTGGTGGTATAGCGGGCGATTTCCCGATATGCGTAGTGCCTATGATGTACCAGGACCTGGAATGGCATGATGTGCCTTTCTGGAGCTATTTCTGCCAAATAAGCGATAGCACTACCTCATACGGCTCGTATAGTGGTGCGGTGCCTAACGAGAAGATCACATGGGGCAAACTGGATATCAACACGCCTAAGTATATAGTAGAAAGCGATGCTACTATCGTAGCGCCACTAATATTTGCTTACCTGCTGGGCTGGTAGTATCAAAAGCAAAAAGTAAAACTTTAAAAATAAAAAAGGGAGGATCTAGATCCTCCCTTTTTCGTATGCCAGTTGCTTGAAGTATTCTACATCTTTAAGCAAGGTCTTTTTTTTGAGTTGCAGCTTGATGGCGGCGCTGAGTGATGATATGGGGGACAGCACAAAAATAGCTGTCAGTAGCAGTCGCATAAACATCTTTACCCGGCCTATGCGGTTAGGATCGCCCGGGCCACCTTTCTCCCGTATAAACTTTGCCCAGTAGCGGAAGTTCTTAATGCCTCGCTGCTCGAGCAATACAAGGCCGGGGTTGAGGACTATAGCGTCCTTTTGCAGCAGGGTATCCTGTAGCTTATCCAGTTTGTTTTGCACCAGGTGCTCGTATATAGGCAGGCCAAAGCGGCGTGCGCCTTTTATATCCTTCTCTTGCACACCGGCAGCAGGCAGGAAGCGTGAGGCTTCTTTCTGGCCGGTAAAGTTCCAGCGTATGATGGTGAGCAGGGAGATCAGGTTGGTATAAGAGTCTTGTAATACAATGCTGCCTACCAGTTTGGCGTCGAGGTTCAGCAGATCTTCCTTCACTTTCTCCTGCCCGTGCAGCCACATGTTGCGGCAGCCTACTACTGTTACCACAGGTTTGCCCTTCAGTATCTTGCCAAACTCACTCTTCAGGAAAGATGTTGTAGGTTGTGAAGGGTTGAGGAACCAGGGTTGGTAGCCAAGTATCACAAGATCATATTGCTTGTTCATTACATCGGCTGGTAGCGGCTTGATAGGTGAGGGGATACGCTCAACTGTTTCGGGCATAGCATCGAAGAACTGCATGGCCGTCCACGGAAATGGGAATGGCTTTTCCAGCTCGAACTGTACGAAATCGATGGCAGCTTTATCCTTTATATCGGCCGTCAGGTTGTCGAGGATGTCCCTCAACTGTCCTGATTGCGAGAAGTATAAAACGAGGATGTTTTGCGCCATTATACTACAGTAAGGTACATATAAGCGTAAGAGAAACGTGCACTTTCCGGCACCATCATTAGTATGCGGTCGCCTTTTTTCAGCAGGCCGGTGTTCATAGCCTCTTCCATCATCAGGAACGGCGATGCGCTACCTACGTTGCCTACTTTGGTAAGGTTGTAGAACCATTTTTCCATCGGGATGTCGAGGCCTATTCGCTTGTGGTGCTCCACTATCTGGCCTTTGAAGAACTCGCTGGACATGTGCGGCATGTAAACGTCTACATCATCTACTGTCAGGTTGTGCTTCTTCATCAGTTCGGCGAGGTAGATACCACCGCGCGGTACAATGTTATCGCCCAGAAGGCGGGTGTCTTGTTTCAATGAAAAAACGCTGTTGTGTGCCCATTGGTCGGCTGTCATATCATTCCAGCCTGTAATCGACTTATCGTCATTTTTTATTGCACCGGCATACATGCAGGTTTCCAGTTCGTTGGCGTACGAGGTGGTTTCCAACCATTCTATTTTAAGCGAAAGGCCATCTTTGTTAGGCTCCGGCTGCAAAAGGGCAGCGCCGGCACCGTCACTCAACATCCAGCGAAGGAAATCTTTCTCGAAAGCAATGATGGGGTTCTCTTCCAGTTCCTTCAGCTTTTCAGCTTCGGGTTGAAAACGTGATGCGTTGGTATAAGCTGAGAACCGCTCTGACCCGCAAGACACTGCAACTTTTGACATGCCGCTGGCTATGGACATATATGCATACTTAAGCCCCTGCATACTACTGGCGCATGCACCTGTAGCAGAGATAAGTTCGATATTGTGTATGTTGAGTGCGGCATGGGTCATTACAGCATGAGATGGCAATATCTGCTCAGGCGAGGTGGTACCTACTGTCAACACTTCAAGCTGGCTGATAGGCAGCTTTTCATCGAACAGTCCTTTGATAGCTGTTGCAGCTATTTCGGCATTGGTATGGGTAGCCTTGCCATTGCGGTAGGCGTAGTAGCGGTTTTTGATACCATTGTTGCGCAGTACCAGGGCGCGGGCTTTTGATGGTTTATCGTTCACCATGCCCAGCACACTTTCCATCTCATCATTAGATACCGGCTCGTTGGGGAAAAACTTAGAAAGACGCGTAATGTAAACAGGATTCACTCTCAGTTGTTGGATTAAAATTGGACGGTAAAAATAGTTATTATCTGCAGGCTTTGTAATACCAAGCTTAAGTTATGTAAATATTTTATGGCTTGCAATGTGTAGGTGTTTATTCTACACCTGCTGGTAATCAACAGATAACAACAAAATTATGCCAGCTAAAAAAGCAGAGTCCCGGTTGTGGCCGGGACTTTTTATTAACAAACCTATTGTTCTTTTTCCAGATCGGTAATCCCATTGAGCCCGTAATAGAACATGCCTCTAGTGCCCGGGTAAAAGCCAGCTATCTGTGCTTTACCGTTGTGGGCAGTTATATGTTTTTGCAAGTCGTCAATACTTGCTACCGGCTGTTCATTTACACTGGTTATGACGAAACCTTTTTTCATGTTGGTTTGTTGCGAAATTGCTCCACGGCTAATGTCTGTAACCAACAAACCGCCCTCTATATTATAGCGCTTTTTCTCTTCTCCGCTCAATGCGCGGAAATTGGCGCCAAGCGCACGCGTAGCAGTAGGGGTACGTATAATGTTGGTATTACCTTCAATATTCTTAAGTTGTACGGTCGTTACCTTAGTAGCCCCATTGCGTACATACGTGATGCTGATGTTATCGCCGGGCTTGTAGCGGGCTATTTGCTCTTGCAGCTGTGGCTCGGTATGGATGTCAACATCATTAATCTTTACTATAAAATCGCCCTGACGGATGCCGGCTGCCGCCGCTCCGCTACCATCGGTCGTGCCATCTACATATACGCCGTCGGCACGGTCGATGCCTAGTTTGGTCAGTTCCTCGGGGCTACGCATGCGCCTGTCGGCATACATGATGCCCAGATAGCCGCGCTGTACCGAGCCGTATTGCATCAGATCATTCACAACCTTGCGGACCAGGTTGGACGGTATGGCATATGAATAACCTGCATAAGAGCCTGTAGGTGAAGCTATGGCTGAGTTAATGCCTATTAGTTGTCCATCAGTATTTACCAATGCACCACCGGAGTTTCCGGGGTTAACAGCAGCATCGGTTTGGATAAAAGCCTCTATGGCATTGGTAGACTGGGCACGGTTTATGCCCAGGGCACGGCCTTTGGCACTTACGATACCGGCAGTAACAGTTGCATCAAGCGTAAGAGGGTAGCCCGCAGCTAGCACCCACTGGCCAAGCTGTACATCGTCAGAATTACCAAACTCGATAAATGGTAAATTTTTCTCGTTTACCTTGAGAACGGCTATATCTGTAGACGGGTCAGTTGCAATTACCTTGGCTTGTGCGGTATAGCGATCATTAAAAGTAACGGTAACCTCATCGGCTCCGGCAACTACGTGGTTATTAGTCGCTATATATCCATCGGGCGATACTACCACACCTGAGCCTGAACCCATTTGCGGGGGTATATAATACTGCTGGCCAAACATACGGCCAAACATATCGTCTGCCACTACGGCGCGGGCTTTAGTTTGGGTTTTGATATGCACTACGGCCTTTACCGATGATTCAGCAGCAAGCTGAAAATCAACAGGTGCGCCTGCGCGTGTCGCGCCAGATGCAGTGTAGGTATAGTTGACCGGCAACTGTTTGGGCGGAGCCTGGCCTATGTAGGGTACATTGTTCTGCAATTTGGCTGCTATAAATAGTGTGGCTACAGAAGTAATAGCAGCAGTTAGTACAACAGGGATCAGTTTGTGTTTCATTGCTATGTTCTCCTTAATTGATTTTATAATCTTACATCAAATTTATTGCCTTATGTTATTAGGAAACTGTTAAAAACATGTACCAACAAATGTTGGGGTAAAGAGGAGCGTATGAATGGCCCAAAAGATAAGAATTTGATGATTTTTTAAGGGTTTTGAATTTCTTATTTTTCATATAAAATTCCTACCTTTGCACCTCGTTTTAAAAATATTAATTCAAATTCTATAATTGTAAACAATGGCAGACTTACGCTTACAGCGCAACTTTGGTATCGCAGCGCACATCGACGCCGGTAAAACTACCACTACAGAACGTATTCTTTATTACACCGGTGTAAACCACAAGATTGGCGAGGTGCACGAAGGTGCTGCTACCATGGACTGGATGGCGCAGGAGCAAGAGCGTGGTATTACCATCACGTCTGCAGCTACTACCTGTTTTTGGCAATTCCCTACCGTACAAGGTAAGCCTCTGCCAGAAGCTAAAAAATACAAATTCAACATCATCGATACTCCGGGCCACGTGGACTTTACCGTAGAGGTAGAGCGTTCAATGCGTGTACTGGATGGCCTTGTTGCCCTGTTCTCTGCGGTTGACGGCGTTGAGCCTCAGTCGGAAACAGTATGGCGCCAGGCTAACCGTTACAGGGTTCCACGTATCGGTTTCGTAAACAAAATGGACCGTATCGGTGCTGACTTCCTGATGGTTGTACAGCAGGTGCGCGACATGCTGGGTGCTAAATCTGTACCTCTGCAGCTGCCTATCGGCGCTGAAGATAACTTCAAAGGTATCGTTGACCTGATCCGTATGAAATCTATCGTATGGGAAGATGCCACACAAGGCGCTACCTATGTAGAAGGTGAAATACCTGCTGACATGGTAGAAGAAGCAAACCACTGGCGCGCCCAGCTGGTAGAAGCTGTAGCTGAGTATGATGATACCCTGATGGAGAAATTCTTCGAAGATCCTAACAGCATCTCTGAAGCTGAGATTCACGAAGCTATACGTAAAGCAACTATCGACCTGAGCATTATCCCGATGCTGTGTGGTTCGGCTTACAAAAACAAAGGTGTACAAACAGCACTGGATGCAGTTATCCGCTACCTGCCTAGCCCACTGGATATTGAGGCTATCAACGGTACAGACCCTGACACCGGCGCTGAACTGACTCGTAAGCCAGACGCTAAAGAACCATTTGCTGCCCTTGCGTTCAAGATCATGACCGATCCTTTCGTAGGCCGCCTGGCGTTCTTCCGCGCATACTCTGGTCACCTGGATGCAGGTTCTTACGTTCTGAACGTACGTTCGGGTAAGAATGAGCGTATCAGCCGTATCATGCAGATGCACGCTAACAAACAAAACCCGATCGATTTCATCGAAGCTGGTGATATCGGTGCAGCGGTTGGTTTTAAAGATATCAAAACCGGTGATACCCTTTGTGATGAGAAACATCCGATCGTTCTGGAGAACATGTTTATCCCAGAGCCGGTTATCTCTATCGCTGTTGAGCCTAAGACACAGGCCGACGTTGATAAAATGGGTATGGCTATCGCTAAACTTGTAGAGGAAGATCCTACACTGCGCGTAAAAACTGACGAAGATACCGGCCAGACTATCCTGAGCGGTATGGGTGAGCTTCACCTTGAGATCATCGTTGACCGCATGCGTCGCGAGTTTAAAGTAGAGATCAACCAGGGTGCACCTCAGGTTGCTTACAAAGAAGCGTTCACATTGAAAGTTGAACACCGTGAGGTATTCAAAAAGCAAACGGGTGGTCGTGGTAAATTCGCAGATATCCAATTCGAGATCGGCCCTGCTGATGAAGAATTCCTGAAAGAAGGCAAAGGTCAGTTCCAGTTCGTGAACGATATCTTTGGTGGTTCTATCCCTCGTGAGTTTATCCCTGCTATCCAGAAAGGTTTTGAAGCATCAATGACCACAGGTGTACTGGCAGGCTTCCCTGTTGAGAGTATGCGTATCCGCATCTTCGACGGTTCTTTCCACCAGGTTGACTCTGATGCAATGTCATTTGAGCTTTGCGCTAAATCGGGCTACCGCGAGGCAGGCCGTAAAGCTAAGCCGATCATCCTGGAGCCAATCATGAAAGTAGAAGTAGTAACCCCTGACCAATACATGGGTGATGTAACAGGTGACCTGAACCGCCGCCGCGCTATGCTGGAAGGTATGGACAGCCGTAACAACCTGCAGGTGATAAAAGCAAAAGTGCCACTGAGCGAAATGTTTGGCTATGTAACGCAGCTGCGTTCACTGTCTTCAGGCCGCGCTACCTCAGTAATGGAGTTCAGCCACTATTCTCCTGCACCTCGCAACATTGAGGAAGAGGTAATAGCTAAAACAAAAGGTAATAAGGTGAACGCCTAAGTTGCATTGGTTTAAATATTTGAAGGGTAGCAGCAATGCTGCCCTTTTTCTTTTATTTTTAGGCGGTATAATCAATTTTTTTTAATGCTGATACGCAATCTGTATTACAAAATCAACAGAACAAACTACCTGCTGCGTAAGCTGGTATGGTGTTTCTGTACTAAACTTGTTATATATACTAAGAAGCATCCGATATACACAGCCACGTTTGAAGACGGACATTTTAACAGTTATGTATTCACGTATATCGATATAAATAAGAAACTGTCATGGATAGAGAATATTCTTGTAAAAAGGAGCAAGCTACTGCATATTGATGCGGCTACATATCATACCCATCAGTTTGATAAACCTGAACTCTTTAAAAAACCGGTAGTGCTGGAGTGTGAGGGTTGTCCAAGGGATGAATATCTGACTGATGAGCGGCTGAATAAAATACTGCTTGAGAGTGTATCTGCCAGCAGGGAGTTATATAATAAATATGATAAAGTAGAACTATCTTATCCTTCCATATACCCTCGCAAGAAAGTGGAGCCAAGAGATAAGGAATATATAACTATTTTATCAGCAGGCTTTGGTGCCTACATCAAAGGGTACGATGTGCTTTACCGAGTATACAAAACCCTATCACAACGTTATAAAATAAAACTCATTATAGCAGGTACATTCGGCCATGATTATTATTCTTATCCTGAAGTGAAACCGGAGAGTTATGAGCGAGAAAACTTTGATGTTATAAGCGTAGAACTAATGGCTGACCCTAATGTTACCTTCAAGCCGATGAGACGTAATACGTTATTGAAGAGTATTTATCCTTCTGCAGATATTTACGTGCAGTTTAGCAGGATGGAAACCTTTGGTTTTTCGATACTGGAAGCATTGAGTTTCGGACTACCTGTTGTATCGTGCAATTTTAAAGCTATACCCGAGATGGTAGACCACGGAGAGAATGGTTTCCTGGTATCGTCCAATGGTTTTGACTATGCTCGTCACGACTATGTTGTAGATATAAATGATGTTGCATGGGGCAATAATTGCTATGAAGAAGGTTTGGGTTATATAGAGCAGTTAGTACAGTCGACAGAGCTAAGAAAGCGGATGTCAGCCAAAGCATACGAAAAAGTAGCGAATACAAATTTCAATACAGAAAAACGTATAATGTTTCTGGAACAACTTTACGATAGCTATGTTAAAGCATAAATAGTTTTATTAACTTGATATAAATTAAACAAGGCTTATGAGTGCACTCATAAATACAGATGATCTGAAGAAAGTAGTAGAAAGCAAAAGTGCGGAATATCAATCCGGAAAGCCATTCCCGCACATATATATTGATAACGTATTCAACCCTGAAGTGTTGGATAAAATATTGGCGGAATTTCCTCGTCACGATGAAATTGACTGGCAAAACTTCAACAACCCGAATGAAAAGAAGCTGGCATCTAGAGATGAAATGCAGTTTGGTGATGTTACACGTCAGTTCATCCACGAGTTGAATTCAGCTCCTTTTCTACGTTGCCTTGAGAAACTAACAGGTATTGACAACCTGATACCAGACCCCGGGCTGGAAGGCGGTGGTTTGCACCAGATAATGAAGGGTGGCTTGCTGAAAGTGCATGCCGACTTCAACGTACACCCCAAGACCAACCTGGACAGGAGGCTAAATCTGTTGATATACCTGAACAAAGACTGGAAAGAAGAATATGGTGGCCACTTCGAGCTATGGGATAAAACTATGAGCAAAGCCGAGGTGAAAATATTGCCTGTATTTAACCGAATGGCATTGTTTTCTACTACAAGTGATTCTTACCACGGACACCCCGATGAACTGAAATGCCCTGAGGACAGGAGTCGTAAATCGATAGCGCTGTACTACTACACCAATGGCCGCCCTGAGCATGAGAAAGTAATAGGTCTTGAAAGGCATTCTACACTATTTGTGAACAGGAAAGGAGAGAGCGAGGTAAAGGCCGATAATATTGGCATGATGAAATTTAAAGGTGTTATTAAAAGGCTGATACCGCCGATCATCACCGATATGATAAAGAAGATGAAATAAAACATTGAAGCCCGGTAGTTGCCGGGCTTCAATGTTTAAATGCCAGTATGGTTTGAGGATTAGCCAACTTTTCAAACTCCGGCCTATCGAAGTAATAAAAAAGTACAATTAATATCAATGTACACAATACAAGGCTGGTGAGAATAGCAAATATAATCCTGAACCAATAACCTACTGAATGCTCATAATCTTGCCTGAAATATTGATAGTAGAACCAAAAAGAATAAACCGCAACTGCAAGACTTGAGGTGTTGAATAAGACTACTGAAACATCAGAGTTGAAGGGGTATATCAGCATATAAATTATGCTATTTACTAACATGGCGCCCGAAGTTTTGTAGATATTCATGATGATATGCTCGGCAAAGTTTTGCTTAGCATTTCTAAAAAACAGATAAGTGACCACCGATATGATCGGGATAGAAATTGCATATAAAATATTTCCGTGCTTTGCTAAGATATCACTGAGCGTTTTAGCACTAAGTGAATGGCTATTTAAGGTTTTTTCTCCGTCTATATTTAGTATCGTAATGTTAAATGCTACAATAAGCAGTAGTATATCAATATAATTGAGGTAATTAACACGTTTGCCATTTACGTAGCTTCTTATAGAATAGCCTGGTTGGGTCAGTAACTTCTTGGCTGTGAAAAAGAAGCCACCTGAGAATCTGAAAGTTTTACGTACTACGTCTTTTTTAAAGATGTATTTTAGCGAAAAGCGCTCAGTATCGGTACTCTGCCCACACTCGGGGCAAAATTTACTGTGCACTATTTCGCCACAATTCAGGCAAGTATTACTCTTCGGCATATTCTAAAAAACGATAACTCTAATATACAGCATTGCATTATTAGCAATTACTCTTGTGCAGAATTATTAGATCCTGATAGTATATAGCCAAATGATATGGAATTTTCACATTAGCCTATTAATGCTAACTTTGCAGCCATCTAAAAAAGAAACGCTTTATATGCATAACGCTTATTTCCGCTACGACGAACCGAAAAACGAACCAGTACTGAACTATGCTCCCGGCAGTTCTGAAAGGAAAGCCCTTCAAGATGCATTGGCAGAGATGAAAAGCAAGACACGTGATATACCTATGTATATAAACGGTAAGCAGGTGCGTAGCAAAGAGAAAGTAGAAATAAGGCCTCCACACGAAACCAAGCATCTGCTGGGTACCTTTAGCGTGAGTGATAGCAAGCACCTGAGGCAAGCGATAGATGCGGCGCTAAATGCACGCGAGGCGTGGGCTAGTATGCCATGGGAGCACCGTGCTGGTATCTTCCTGAAGGCGGCTGAATTGCTGGCTACCAAATACCGCTGGAGAATGAATGCCGCTACAATGCTGGGCCAGAGCAAAAACGCATACCAGGCAGAGATAGACAGCGCTTGTGAGCTGATAGACTTCCTGCGTTTCAATGTGCATTTCCTGACGCAGATATATAATCAACAACCACCTGTATCGCCACAGGGTGTGCATAACAGGATGGAGTACCGCCCGCTGGAGGGCTTTATATTGGCGGTAACCCCATTCAACTTTACAGCTATTGGTGGCAACCTGCCTACCGCACCTGCTATGTGTGGCAACGTAGTCGTATGGAAGCCTGCAAACACCCAGGTGTATAGCGCCAGCGTGTTTATGGAGATACTGATAGAAGCAGGACTGCCTGAAGGCGTTATCAATCTGGTGTATCCTCCTGGTGCGCTGGTAGGTGAAATGTGCTATAAACATCCTGATTTCGCAGGTGTGCACTTTACAGGCTCTACAGGCGTATTCCAGAGCATGTGGAAGAGTATAGGGGAGAATATAGCTAAATACAAATCTTACCCGCGTATAGTAGGTGAAACCGGTGGTAAAGACTTTGTGATGGTGCACCCAAGCGCTGATGTAGATGCAGTAGTGGCTGGTCTTGCACGTGGTGCTTTCGAATATCAGGGCCAGAAATGTTCGGCTGCCAGCCGCGCTTATCTGCCATCGAACATTGCAGAGGAGATCAAGAAGAAACTGATAGCTGAAGTGAAGACCATGAAGATGGGACCTGTTGACGATTTTACCAACTTCGTGAATGCGGTGATAGACGAGAAATCATTCAAGAGCATAGCTAAGTATATAGATGGTGTTAGCAACTCAAAAGGCAAGGCTAAGATCATATGTGGTGGTACTTACGATAAGTCGAAAGGTTGGTTCGTAGCGCCTACTATCATTGAAGCTAAAGACCCGCAATATGTTACTATGTGCGAAGAGATATTTGGCCCTGTGCTGACGATACATGTATATGACACAGACAAATGGGAAGAGACACTGGATGTTGTAGACAGGACGTCTCCTTATGCTCTTACAGGTGCTATCTTCTCGCAAGACCGTTATGCTGCCGAAGTGATGACCCGCAAACTGGTGAATGCGGCAGGTAACTTCTACATTAATGATAAACCGACTGGCGCGGTAGTAGGTCAGCAACCATTTGGCGGTGCTCGTGCATCAGGCACCAACGATAAAGCAGGCTCTATACTAAACTTGTACCGCTGGCTGAACGCACGTACTATAAAAGAAACTATGGTGCCTGTAACAGACTACAGGTATCCTTTCCATCAAGCAGACTAATACTGGAATGAAACAAAAGAGAAGCACGCATTATAGCGTGCTTTTTTAATGCGATAAGGTGCAAAAGAAAATGCCCCGGAATTTCCGGGGCATTTATACTGTATGTTAAACAGATTATTTTTTGCCTTTTGCTTCTTCGCTCTCGGCTTGTTTCAGCGCACGAGTCATAACTACTGAAGCGATAGGAATACGCGGAGAGTTCATGATCTCAACGTTTTCAGCTTTTACATCTTCAACACGTACGTTACCGTTCAGTTCCAGGTTTTCGATGTTTACTTCGATGTTCTCGCTCAGGTATTTAGGCAGAGTACGTACTTTCAGCGTTTTTACTTTCACTTCAAGACGACCACCCGCTTTAACACCCGCAGGCTGGCCTACGAATTTCAGTGGCAGGTTGGCGATAACTTTCTTGTCTTCAACCAGCTCCAGGAAATCGATGTGGTTCAGTTCGTCAGTCACTACATCGAACTGCAGGTCTTTCATGATGCAACGGTATTGTTTGCCGTCTACAGTCACTTCAGCCAGCTGGAAGTCAGGAGTGTACACCAGTGAGCGCAGGCCCATTTTAGGTGTGCTGAAATGGATAGTCTCGTTACCACCATAGATTACACATGGTACCAGACCTTCAGAACGAAGTGCGCGTGTTGCCTTTTTGCCATAATCGCTTCTGCGTTTTCCTTCAAATTTTACACTTTTCATTTTTAGTGTTTTTGTCTTTCAACACCGGCCGGGATACCTGTCAAACGATCCGAACGTTGAAACTTAGTTTTTAATAATAGGCGGCATTTGTGCCGGACAGGTTTTGTTGCTTAAACAGTCGTTTTGCCTTTCGGCTAATATTATTTCCTGTTACTATGAACAAATAAAGAACTAATCGATTTATTCTCGAATGTATTGCGGATAGCTACAGCAAACAACTCGGCCGTAGGCACCACTTTTATTTTCGAGCTTTGTCCCTTCAGCGGTATTGTATCGCAAACTACCAGCTCCTCAAGCTCTGAGTTTTCAATATTCTCATAAGCTTTTCCGCTCAGCACAGGGTGGGTACAAAATGCACGTACCGAAAGTGCGCCGCGCTCTTTTAGGATAGCTGCTGATTTACTTAATGTACCTGCAGTATCACATATATCGTCTATCAACACCACATGCCTGTCGCTCACATCGCCTATCACCGTCATGGCCGCAATCTCGTTTGCACGCTTTCGCTGCTTGTCGCATATCACCATGTCCATCTCAAAATACTTCGCTACCTCACGTACACGGTTGGTACTACCAACATCGGGGGCCGCAAAGATAATGTTTTTCAGTGAGAGATTTTCTATATATGGGATGAAAATAGCCGAGCTATCCAGGTGGTCCACCGGTATATCAAAGAAGCCTTGTATCTGTGGTGCGTGCAGGTCCATGGTCATTACACGGTCAGCGCCCGCTTCTGTCAGCAGGTTGGCTACCAGTTTCGATGCTATGGCCACACGTGGCTTGTCCTTACGGTCTTGACGGGCAAAACCAAAGTAGGGGATAACGGCAGTAATGTAGCCTGCAGAAGCCCTGCGTGCCGCGTCTATCATCATCAGCAGTTCCATCAGGTTGTCTGACGGTGCGTAGGTTGATTGCACCAGGAAAACATAATCACCACGAATAGATTCGTTGAAGACAGGCTGAAACTCGCCGTCGCTGAATTTCTGGATAGAGAGCGCACCCAATTTTTTACCGAAAGAACGGGCTATTTGCTCAGCAAGGTAGGTAGAACCTGTACCTGAAAAGATCTTTACTGAAGGCTGCATGTATAGTTTGGAAATGGACTGCAAATTTACGCAAACCAATGGTAAGTCAAAGCAGAATATTTCCGCAACATTAAATTATTCTTTTTCTTTATTTAAGTATTCGCCTGAAAGTAAGAGGTGACTGTAGTCCTTATCTAGTTTTGTTTTACCAAATACAGCCCAATAGTATTCTTTAGTCATGCTATCATAGTGAATAATACCTTTTGAGAATTGGAATGTCTGAAACATATTGAGGGCGATGCACAATACTGCAAAGACTGAGACCGATACCTTGCTTACCAGCCACCTAGATTGATAAACCTTATGTAGCAATGCAGCCATAGGGAAAGCAACAATACCCAGAATATCCACCAAAGCTCTGCAACCGAAACTACCTCCGTACCACCAGGCCTTCCAGGCAAAGGTTAAGTACAGTACTGACGTGAAAAAGAAGATCAACGACAAACGATGTTTTTTATCGCAGGCAAATATGCCCAACATGCCCAATAGGGCGATGGGGGTATATACAAACCATCCTTTATGATAGCTGAACAAACCTTTCCACAGCCTTGAATAAGGAAATCTGAAACCTTCATCTTCATAAGAATCGATGAACCATTTACCTGTAGCGTGTTTCCAGTAAAGGAATTGTACGGTAAGCAAAATACAAGGGACGATCAGGGATATGAGGAGCGCTTTTCTTCGTTGCCATAGTAGCTCAAATTTGCTTTTGAACGCCGCCAAGCTATCTACATCCCATAAAAGTGGGATGAAAATGACTAATGCGTCAACAGGTCTTGCCAAAACAGTGAGCACAAGAAAGAAGCTCAAATAGTATAAGTGTTTGTTTTGTTTATATTTATGCCAAAACACTGTACTCCAGAGTACTCCGCAAAGTATAAAGAATGAGAATGGATGGCTCATGCCATGATCGAAAGCGGTATAACTATACAGGTTAGTACCTATACCTACACATACCAATACTGCTACAGTAACTGTATCCGAATAGAATTGCTTCAAGCTTTTGCTTAGCAATATCAAACCAATAACAACCCAGAATATTGTGCAAAATGCTAAAGCCTGCTGGTAAGGATAACTATATCCGTCCCCGGGATCATCGTTGTTGAAGTAAGTATAACTGTGTGCAAGTAGAAAGAATGGTAATTCTAAAAGTGCCGTACCTATTGTGTACTTAATAAGGATGTGCCCGTTAGGTTGTAGTTTGCCGGGTAAAACTTCGTTGAAACCACTGGTAAATCGGTACTTTTCATTGAGCGGCCTGTAAAATAAAAGATTATCAAGGTCGTGATGGATAAATATAGCAGGTAAAAATATGTAATACTGAGATTTGTCCCATTGAAATGCTACGGTATTCTGTCTCCAGTCATCTACACGATTGAAGTAAATGAGTATATATAAGACTGTTATAAGCAGTATTGCGATCCTGGATTTCATCGTTGCTAATATATAACAGATAAACATGCTCATGATGTCATTTTTTATTGTTCTTTTCCTGAAATTTGAAGCCTAAACTAAAACAGACACTATGAGACGTAGCGCAACCGCCATATGGAATGGCTCAGGCAAAGAAGGTAAAGGCAACCTGACCACACAAAGCACTGTACTGAATAAAACACAGTACTCTTTTGGTAGCCGTTTTGAAGAAGGTGTTGGCACCAACCCAGAAGAATTGATGGCAGCAGCACACGCCGGCTGTTTCAGCATGAAGCTGTCTTTTGTATTGGGTGCTACAGGCTTTACGCCCGATGAGATACACACTGATTGCACCATTACGCTGCAAGACGGTGCTATAACTAAGAGCGAGCTGGTACTGCGCGCTAAGATACCCGGTATTGATGAAGCAAAATTCCAGGAGTGTGCTGCTGATGCAAAGGCGAACTGCCCTGTTTCTAAAGCTTACAATTGCGAGATAACGCTGGACGCTGCTTTGGTATAAGTTGGTAAACGCATTGATGAAAAAAGCCTGCTTTATGCAGGCTTTTTTCATGCTCCAAAAATGATTCTGGTCATGGCTTAATATAGTTATTGTTTTTGTTTAATGTGTATATGGTGAATTGATAATGTATTGTTACGCCCCTAGCCTTAGTTTGCTTTTTGATGACCAGCGTCATCTTGATTAAAGATTTGCCATTTATGAAATTTGAATTCAGAAACAAGGGAACACCCAGTTAACCAATCACAGCTTTATAACTCAATATCATGTCGAAAGTACTTGCAAACATCAATATCGCGGTAATAGGCGATGCAGTGGCCGAAATACTTGCCCGTCGCCTTGCACAGGCTGGTCATACTTTATTCGTTGGCATGAGTGGTAATGATACTCAGTTCTTTATTGGTCGTAAGGCAAAGAATGTGACGTTTATGTCGATTGCAGAAGCTGCCGCTAATGCCGATATTGTGATCATAGCTACCACAGCAGGTGAGGTACGAGAGGCTGCTTACCACTTAGGTGATGTGCGCAGGAAAGTTGTGATCGACTATAGCAATTTCGTTACCGGCGATATGCACCATACCGCTGCAGCAATTACTGCCATTACGCATTGCCTGCATGTGGCTAAATGTTTTGCGCCAACAGGCTATGAGGATATGATCATACCTCACATTAACGAAGCTGGCATAGATATGTTTGTTGCAGGTAGCAGCAAGAAAGCTAAGGCTGTAGTAAATATGTTGGCTGCTGATATGGGCTATAACAACCATTACGATCTGGGTGGCAATGGCGCGGTAAAGATGCTGGATGAAATGGCCAACTATACTTATCAGAAGGGTAACGCTATCCCGGAAGTAGTATATGTAAAGAAATAAGCTTTACCAGCCACTGGCCAGCACATCGGCTATATGCATAGTTTTTATGGGCAGGCCATTTTTGTTGATATAACCCTGTATGTGCATCATGCACGATACGTCGGTTGATATCATATACTCAGCACCGGTTTGCATTGCACTCTGCACTTTGGTTTGTGCCATGCCTAGCGAAATGGCCTCAAATTTTACAGCGAAAGTACCGCCGAATCCACAACAGGTTTCAGCTTCTTTCATTTCTACCAGCTCAAGTCCTTTTACATGCTCCAGCAATTTGCGTGGGCCTTGTTTTATGCCGCATTCACGTAGCGCACCGCAGGCATCGTGGTAGGTAGCCTTGCCCGGCAGGCTGGCACCCAAGTCGTCCACCTTCAATACTTCGGTAAGGAACTCGGTGAACTCGTAGGTCTTTTTCTTTGCTTTAGCATTCAGCAGGTGGTCGGCGCTATCGCCCAGCATTTTATCGTAGTAGTTGCGCACATAGCCTGTACACGATCCGCTGGGGCCTACGATATAGCCTTCGCCATCAAAATCATGTAGCCATTTTTTAGCAACAGCCTTTGCATCATCCCAATAGCCTGCGTTAAAGGCCGGCTGGCCACAGCAGGTCTGTTTGGGGTTATAGGTTACATTACAGCCCAGCTTTTCCAGCACTTTCACCATGTTCATGCCCGTTTCCGGGTATAGCTGGTCTACAAAACAGGGGATAAACAGTTGTACCTGATGCATCTCGGTCTAATTATCTACTTTTTAAAACTACGGCTATTCTTTATCATTTTCAGGGCGGTGATGGCAGCTTCTTCGCCTTTGTGGCCATGTGCACCACCAAGGCGCTCCCAAGCCTGGGCTTCGTTGTCCAGCGTTAGCACGCCAAATATTACTGGTATAGGCAGCGTTACATTCAGCTGGGTTATGCCTTCTGTAACAGCTTTACATACGTACTCGAAATGAGGAGTGCCTCCCCGTATTACTGTGCCAAAAGCTATAATGGCTTCTATAGTGCTGTCGTGCTCTGCCAGCTGTTTGCAGGCAAATGGCAGCTCGAAAGCACCAGGTACGGCAACTTTATGTGCTATTACGCCGTTCAATTCGTTTGCTATCTTCTCGCAACCATTCACTAGCTCACCTACAATCTTTTCGTTCCACTCGGTATATACAATGGCGATACGTCCGCCTTTAACATCCTGAAGCGTTGCAGTATTCAGCAAGGAAGTGCTGTGTTGTGATTGTGCCATATAATAAGAAAACTCCCCTTTAATACCCAAAGGTATAAAGGGGAGGGTATAAACTAAATAACTTTGTTTTACTAATCTAAAACACCAAGGCGAGCGAGGTTTTTGTCCATATCCCTGGCCTGCATGCTTTGCGGATACTCATCGCGTATGCGCTGGTATGCTTTCTTGGCTTCTTCAGGCTGGTTATTTTTCTCGTAAGCCATACCGCTGCGCAGCAGGTACATTGGGGTTATCAGGGCATCTTTATCGTTGCCTGTAGCTTTGCTATAGTATTCAATGGCTTTTTTAGCATTGCCGGTTTCCATGTGCGCATCGCCCAGAAGGCCGTATGCTGCATAAGCCACTGCAGTACCGTTTCCATCAAAATCTTCCAGTTGTTTGATTGCATTTTTAGCATCGCCTGTTTTCAGGTAGCAGATGCCGGCGTAGTAGTGGCACAGGTTGGCAGTTTTAGTGCCGCTGTACTTCTTCATTATTTTCAGGAAGCCCGGGTTCTGGCCATCGCCATTCAGTGCTTTACTCAGCGAATCGCTTTCGAAATAACGCTGCGCATCAACTATATCCCTTGCTGCTTTCTCTTCGCGAGGGGCTTTATAGAGGTTTTGATATACTAAAAAGCCTACGATAGCTACCAGTACAACGGTCAGTATAGTGTTGACAGGTTTTTTATTCTTTTCGTATTTGTCCTGAAGGTTCTCCAACGCATTCGTTTCATCAACGGCTGTTGTAGTGATCCTTTCTTCACCCGGTTGGTTTCTTGCTGTATTTGCCATCTAAATTCGGAGATTTACTATTTGTGGTTTTTGTGTTTTGATTAGGTTCTAGTCTGTAATATAAGGGTAATCGTCTTCAACGTATATATCCTTATACAATTCATTGTCGTCGGGCCATGGGCTGTCTTCTGCAAACTGCACACATTCTTCTACCTGGCCACGTATTTTTTCGTTTATAGCTTCTATCTCCTCTTCGGTAGCCCATTTGTTCTCCACTATCGTGTTGAGCACCTGGTTAATAGGGTCTTTTTCTTTATACTCTTCCAGTTCTTCTTTACTACGGTATTTCGCAGGGTCGCTCATAGAGTGGCCACGGTAGCGGTAGGTTTTAATTTCCAGGAAGGTAGGGCCGCCTTTTTCGCGTGCGCGGCGTACGGCACGCTCTATGGCTTTGTGCACTTCTTCGCAGCTCATACCATCTACAGAGTCGCCGGGCATATCGTAGGCATCAGCCAGGCGATATATATCCAGCACTTTAGAGGTACGCTCTACAGATGTACCCATTGCGTAGTGGTTGTTCTCGCATATAAACACAACCGGCAGTTGCCAAAGCACCGCCATGTTGAATGTTTCGTGTAGCAGGCCCTGGCGCGCTGCGCCATCGCCAAAGAAGCAAATTGTAGCACGGTCGTTGCCCAGGTATTGATCGCTAAATGCGATACCCGCACCCAGGCCTATCTGGCCGCCTACGATACCGTGGCCACCAAAAAAGCGTTTCTCTTTCGAGAAGAAGTGCATACTGCCGCCTTTACCCTTAGTGCAGCCGGTAGCTTTACCGTACAGCTCAGCCATACATTCGTTGGCGCTCATGCCTTTGGCAAGCGCCAGGCCGTGGTCGCGGTAGGCAGTAATGACGTTGTCATCCTGGCGGATGGCGCTCATCATACCTGCAGCCAGCGCTTCCTGGCCTATATACAGGTGGCAAAAGCCACGGATCTTCTGCATACCGTACAGCTGGCCGGCCTTTTCTTCAAAGCGGCGCATGAGCAGCATTATCTCGTACCAATATAAATACGTGTCTTTACTGAAAGTAGTCTGCACTGTTTGTCTAAATTTGTGCGAATTTATAAAAACTTTTGTTCCTTTTCCCGGTTTGAGCACGCTAAAGAAAATAACATTAATCCAATTTCGTAATTATTCTTCAGGCAATTATGAATTTACAGCCCCGGTAACCTGTATTACGGGACCTAATGGCAGCGGCAAAACCAATCTGCTGGATGCCGTTTACTACCTCTGCTATACCAAAAGCTACTTTAGCGCCTACCAGCAAAATAGTGTGCAGCAAGGGCAGGATGGATTTAGGGTAGAGGGCAGTTTCGACCAAAATCTCATCAGTTGCAAGTGGAAGCAGGGCAAAAAAGAAATTGCTGCGAATAATGTGCCCTACGAGCGCCTTACCGATCATATAGGTAAATATGCTGCTGTAATGATAGCGCCGGACGATATGGAGCTGATAAATGATGGCAGCGAGCTACGCCGCCGTTGGGTAGATAGTATACTAAGCCAAACGGATAGGCAATACCTGGAGCGGCTGATGCGCTATCAAAAAATATTACAGCAACGCAATGCCTGGCTGAAGATGCAGGCTGTAAATCCTACAGATAGCTCCCAGCTTGAGTATTACGATAACCTGCTTTCGGCAGATGGTACCTATATACAACAGCAACGCCTCGTGTTTCTGCGCGATTTTATGCCACTGCTGGATGAGTATTATCACCGGCTGTCGGGCGGTAAAGAAACCATAACTACCAGCTATCAAACCGATCTGGAGCAGAAAACTATGAAGGAACTGCTGGCAGCCGGGTTGCAGGCCGACCTGCGTATGCAGCGTACCCTGAAAGGCATACATAAAGATGACTGGACCTTTATGCTAGATGGTATGCCGCTAAAGCAGTTTGGCTCGCAAGGGCAGAAGAAAAGCTACCTGTTTGCCCTAAAACTGGCACAGTATGCCTACCTGAGCAGGATATTGGGGTTTAAGCCTATCCTGCTGCTGGATGATATATTTGAAAAACTTGATCAAAACCGCATATTAGCACTCATGCGTATCATCCGCGGACAAAATTTCGGGCAAGTGATACTAACCGATACTCATGCGGACAGGGTAAGAGAAGCATTTCTGGATATAACCGATATACAGTTTATAGAGCTGTAGTCCATTAAAATATGATAGCCTAGCCAACATATATCAGGTTTTATCTGTCTTAGACTGAAACCTAACATAAATCCTGATGAAGAAAGTTTTATTGAATCTTGCTTTCCTGTTATCGAGTGCCGCAGCTATAGCACAACCCATACGTATATTGTTTATAGGCAATAGCTTTACTGCTACCGAAGATGTGCCCGGGCGTGTAAAGGCATTTGCTGATGAAATAGGCCTGAATGTTGAAATATGGTCGCACATGCCCGGTGGTGTAAGTGTTGGCGATGTATCGCAGGGCACAATGGCACATATGAACAATCCACAGGTTTTTGACCTGATACGCGACCATCAGCCCGACTATGTAGTATTGCAAGACAATCAAGGCAGGTTTGTAGATAAGGATAAATTTCCCGACCCTGCTGCCAGCAAAGTAGTAGAAGGGCACTTGAAAATACGCGACTCTATGCGCCGCCATAATAGTTGTGCCCGTATGGTGTTTTTTGCAGGCTGGGGGTTGAAGAACTGCTGGCCTGATGTAGGTACCGGGCAGGACTGTATTGAGAATATATATGGCAACTATGTAAGGCTGAATAATTTAGCCAACGAGATAGTAGCGCCTATAGGACTGGCGTGGCTACGCAGCCAGGCGCAGTTGCCACTTGTAGACCTGTGGAGCCCAGATGAGGCCCACGAATCTGCTGAGGGTGCTTACCTGACTGCCGCTGTGATATTTGCTACTATAGCGCGCACCAATACTGAGCCTATCAATTATACAGGTGGCAACATAAGCGATACCGCCGCTGCCCGTATCATGCGCCGTATAGCCTATCAAACGGTGGTTGATAGCGTACGAGCTACTGCACTAGCCAATTTTACACCCACGCTAAGCTACAATGGCACAATACTAACAGCTGCCGCTGGCTACACCAACTATGAGTGGTATCGTGATGGTATATTCATTACAATCGGTAGTGCCAATACACATACGCCAACAACACAGGGTTGCTATCAGGTAGTGGTAACGGATAATAACAACTGCAGGCAGCGTTCGCTGGATAACTGCCTTACCCAAACCAATTCAGTAAGTACAGTTGAAAGTTTAAAGCTCAGCTTGTCGCCTAATCCTGTAAGTACAGCACTAACGCTAGCTGCAAATGCAAATGGCACCTATAACATCACTAACCTGACAGGCGCTATAGTTGCTAAAGGTATTGTTAGTAATGGTAAGACTGGTATACAGGTTGCTGAATTGCCTGCAGGTATGTATATCTGCAATGTATTAGTAAACGGGGAGGCACATCACCTTAAGTTTATAAAAGACTAGAACAACAAAAACGAAATAAAAAAGCAGGCTATAAGCCTGCTTTTTTATTGATGCACAGCATTACTGAATTGTTGTTTAAAAACGGCTGCCTCGCTATGGCCTGGCTTTAACTGTAGCACTTTATCCATATCGGCCACGGCTTTATCCGGCTGTTTCATATACATATATACCAATCCCCGCTTGAACCATGTGTCGTAGTTTGTCGGGTCAATATCCAAAGATGAATTGAAGGCTTTTAATGCGTTGGGCATATCATTTCTCAGCACATATATATTCCCCATGTTGCTCCATACTTCGGCATCCGGTAACCCCGTAATAACTATTGTTTTATAGTAGGCAAACGCGCTGTCAAACTCCTGCCTGCTGGCATAGTGGTCAGCAAGGTTTTTATAGGCTGTTTTTACATTAAGGTTAGTTTTGCCATCTTTTTCTATCGGGTATTTACTGATCACATCGCGCCACAATGTTTCGCTGTTTTGCCATACCGAAGCACGTCCATATGCTGTTACTGCAAGTATAATTATGAAACACAGGCTGCCACTTAGTGCTAGGGTTTTGTATTTTACACGTGCTATAGCATCGCCAATGTACGATGCCAGCCCGAAGCAAAGGCCTATATAAGCTACATAGGTATAGCGGTCGTTCATTGTTGAATTGCCTATGGTAATGAACTGCAACACCAGCGCAATCATCAGGCTGTACAGGCCAATACTCCAAAGCAATCTGTCCGCATCTTTATGCTTGCGTACCGCCAGTACTATTGGTATGGCTACTATTACCAGCGCAATGACCAATGTCAGGTAATAATAGCCCGGTATGCCATTGTCGGCCGGGTAAGGGTAAAATGCTGATAAACCAACAGGTGCGAAGAACCGGACTATGTATTGAACATATCCATTTGCAGCCAGCAGGATACGCTCCATAACCCCATATTCTCTTCCCATCAATGCGCCATGCTGCACCTCTACAGCATATAGTCCTATGATGATGGAAACAATGAGAAATGGTAGTTTTTCTATCCATACCCTTGCTGTCAGCTTACGTTTCAGTAAATGATCGGTAAGTAGTAAGGTAAGGGGCAGGGGTACAGCCATAGCTTTGCTTAGGCACGAGGCAATGAAGCATATAAGTGATAATGCCAGAAATGACAACTTTTGCTCATCGGTATATTTGAGATAGCTCATGATAGATAGCAGAAAGAACATGCAGTATAGCAAGTCTTTCCTTTCAGATATCCATACCACACTTTCAATATGCATAGGGTGTATGCCGAACAATGCGGCTGCTATAGCTGCGACCCAAACCTGTTTTTTGCTGAGCCGGTAGGCAAGAAAGAATACCAGTAATGTATTGGCCAGGTGAAGTAAGAGGTTGGTGAATGCAAACGGTGCTATATTGATAGTATTAGCATCAGCATCATAGCCCCGTTCATAATCAACCGCCAGCGATAACATGGTGACCGGGTGGTAGTTGAACATCACAATAGATGCCGGGTCAAACATTTTCCTGATACTTTCTCCATCCAGCGATTTTATTAGCGGTTGTTCTATTACATAGCCCGCATCATCCCAGTTGGTGAATTCTTTGTCGGTAGAAAGTATGGGGGAGCAGGTGAATAATGTTAGCGCCAGCACTATTATTAATGCCAGCCATTTAGATGGCTGCCCATCAGTGCCTTTTGTTTTGGTAGGGGGTTCGCTAGTGTAGGGTTTAGGCTTACTCATTATATCAAATTATGAATTTATTTGAGGAAAAAGAACAGTCCCTTATCCGTACCACCACGTATATGTTATATACCTAGTGTAGTGTATTGCGTCCATTTAGTAGTCATAGTATTTTTGTTTCAAATATTTTTATTATGAAAACTATACTTTGTACTAGTGCACTTACATTGGCTGTTATGCTGTTGGCAATAGGCTGTAAAAAAGATGAAACTACACAGGCTACACCAAGTGCTCAAACTGCTTGTAATGGTAAGAATCTGTGTATGAAAATTGATGGCAAAACGCTGGAGCAGGATGCTAAATGGAAAACAATCAACAGTGGTCGTACCCGTATACTGTGGGAGGAGGGTTCCGGCACAACATATAAGAATATAGAGTTGGATATATATGGTACGGCAAAGGGCACTTATACCGTTTCTGCTAATCCCACAAGTGGGCAGGCGGGTTTTCAGTATTATGAAAATACGGGGATGAATCTGGAAGGCCAGTCAGGCACGGTAGAGGTTACCAGCACCGATAATAATACGTACACAGGTACATTTACGATAACAACGAAAGACCAGAACGGAAATACGGTTGAGATAACAGAGGGCAATTTTGTGAAAGTGCCGCAGTAAGCAGGTATTAAAGATAATGAAGATGCTCAGGAGGCACAGTCGCAAAAACTGTGTCTCCTTTCTTATATGTGTTGTTTAAGGTATAGGCTATGAAACTGTGCTGCCCGATACCCAAATGAATGATCGTGTAATGGCCACCAAAGTATGTGTCAGTGATAATAGCTTCCACACCTTTGCCTGTTTTAGCTAAGCTGATATGCTCAGGGCGTATCATCATTTTTTTGAAAAGATTGCCTTTTACATCCGGTAACAATGCAGTAAGTTTATCTCCGGTTAGCAAGTTGTAAGCGCCTTGTGTGCCGGCTACATATTCTGTTAGCGGCTTTGCATATACTTCGGTTGGCACGCCTTGTTGTATCACACGGCCATGCTGCATCACCATCATGGTGTCAGCCCAGTTAAGCGTATCAGTCGGGTCGTGAGAGGTGAGTATACAAGAGACTTTTTTATGCTGGTGCAGGTCTTGAAGTATCTGTTTCAGTATTGTTTTGTTGGGCAGGTCAAGGTTAGAGAATGGCTCATCCAGTAATAACAGTTGTGGATTGCCAACAAGTATCTTGGCTAGTGCTATGCGTTGTTTCTCTCCTCCGGATAAGCCGTCGGTCCTGCGCTTCATCAGGTGGCCAATGCGGCATAGTTCGTACAGGTCTTTAGCTTCGTCATCGCTCAGTTCATTAGCATACTCCAACAGCTCCTCCATACGGTAATGGTTGCGTAGCTCAAAATGTTGCGAGAGGTATGAAATGCCTTTATGGCCGGGCACCAGGTTGTAGGCTGGCCCCGTTACGCGTTTGCCTTCAAATCTTACCTCACCCTCATCAGCATCCAGCAGGCCGGCTACTATTTTTAGTAATGTACTTTTACCGGAACCACTTTCACCGGTTATAGCTATTTTTTGCAATGGCTTTTGTTCAAAGCTGATGCTACCTAGCTTAAAATCACCCAGCGATTTGGCTATATTATCTATTGTTAGCATCAGGCAAATAATGAGGCTTGGTGTAATTCCCGGTAGTTAAAGGTGTGGTTTGCTTGTCTCTGATGTGCAGATATATAGTGTACTTCTGACTCATTATATCTCGATGCTACGCTAACATGCAGATCCGGGCAATGGCTTTTGAATAGGTGCTCGGCTAAAACAGGATCGTTATTGTCTTTCGATAGGTGCGATAGAAATACATGGCTCAGGTCTTCTGTACGGTGTTGCTGCACCAGTTGCAGAGCTTCATTATTTGAAAGGTGGCCTTTACCTCCTCTTATTCTGTTTTTTAAATGGTAGGGATATCGCCCATGCTCAAGCATGTCTACATCATAGTTAGCTTCTATAAATGCGGCATGGCATCGCTTGAAATATTGCACCAGGTTGCTGCATACATTGCCAATATCAGTAAAAACACCAACGGTGGTGCCGCTGTGCGATATGATGAAGCTGTGAGCATCAGCTGCATCATGGTGTTTAGTAAATGCGGTTACTTCTATACCAGCAATATTTACAGGTGTTGCATGGCAAAAAGCTTGTGTCAATTGCTGATCCAGCACCATGCGGCTATGCTGTAGCGTTATTTGGGTGATATATACGGGTATATTGTACTTGCGGGATATTACAGGCAGCCCTTTTATATGGTCGGTATGCTCGTGAGAAATGAATATGGCCCGCACATTCTTTATAGATAATCCCAGTCTGGCCATACGCTTTTCTGTTTCACGACATGAGATTCCGGCATCTACCAATATTGCATCTTTACCGTTACCTATGTAGTAACAGTTGCCATTACTGCCGGAGTTTAGTGAAGCTACGTATAGGGACATAAGACTAGCCTGCAAATTAGGATAAATGATAGCGTTCTTTGTCGTATATTTCTATTGTGAATATACAATTCTGTGAAGCCTCTGTGTCTGATATCCCCGTACTTATTCAGCACAGACTCGATTTTCTGGAAATAGTTTCTGGTGTTCAACCTGCTGAAGATGTAGAAAGAGTAAGCGCTAATTTGCTGCAGTATTTTCCAGCAGCTCTTGCAGACGGTAGTTTTAAAGCTGTTGTTGCAAAAGATGATGCGCAAATAGTGGCTACAGGAGGGATGATCTTATACCGACGACCTGCAAATTATAACAGTCCCAATGGTAGGGTAGGCTATATACTGAATATGTACACCGTTCCTACATACCGTAGGCAAGGGATTGGCTATGGTATTATGCAGCGTTTAATAGAAATAGCCAAGGAAGAATCGGTAGATGTTCTTGAATTACATGCTTCATCAGATGGCGAATCTCTATACAGAAGGTTCGGGTTTCATGTACACCCTGTTACCAATATGGTTGTGAAGCTGGTATAATATATATAGTATATCCGTACTGGCACGGATATACGTTTAGTAGTGGTACGGATAGGTCTGCGATTATTTTGCTTCTATTTTTAGTAGCACAATACAGTCTTATCAGATATTTATACGCTATATTATTTCTATTGCTAGCCAATAGCAGTGTTTACGCCAACAAATTGGCTGATAGTTTGCTTATACAAGCTGAACGCTGCTTTCAAAATGGCAACTATGATCAAATGTTGATACTGGCGCTGGACGCTTTGAAACAAAATGAATCGGGCAGTTGCGAAGAGCGGGCATTAGGATATATGAAAGTGGGGCGCGCCTATTATCATTTGCAGGAAAAGCCGCTTGCTGCGCAGTACCTCATGCAATCTGGTAAGATGGCTGCCTCATGTAATCTCGATTCATTCGAACGCGTATGCTATCGCCAGCTTGGTGCTATCTTTTTTGATCTTGGAAAGAAGGATTCAAGTCTGTTTTATCTTAATAAAGCAGAGGCTATGCTCAGGAATACCACACACTGGATGGAGTTGTCTTCGCTATATGCTATACTTGGCGAATGGAACCGTGGAGATGCTATTGGTAAAAAGTATTTTGATATGGCGCTGGACTATGCATATAGATCGAAGGATACTGTGCAGATAGCTTATGCCGAGATAAAACAGGGTATTTATTTTACCACCATCAACCGATGCAGGGAAGGTATACAAGCCTTTAATCAAGCATATACACACTACAAGAGTAAAAAGCTTATTGAAGGTGAAATATATGCAATGGACTGCCTGGCCTGGGCTAATAGCGAATGTGGGGATGCTAAAGAGGTATATAAGATATTTAAACGGGTAAAAGTAATAAGGGATTCCATTTTCAGGCAGGAGACGGCTGAGAATATAGCACGGTACCGCACGCTGTACGAAACCGAGAAGAAGGAGCGGGAGAACGCCACACTAGCCCTACAGGTAGAGCAGGATGTACGCAACAGGCGTATGCTCTTCGCTGTTTTCTCGATAGTACTGTTGCTGATAGCTATTGGTTTCATAATTATATATTGGCGCTACAGATTGAAAAGGCAGAGGGCTGCCGACAGGCAGTTGGCAGAGCAGCAGCAAATACGCCTTACTGCCGTGATCGAAGCTGAGGAGAAGGAGCGAAAGCGCATAGCCAGCGACCTGCACGATGGTGTAGGCCAAACCATGAGCGCTGCTAAGATCAACCTCTCGCTGCTGCAGGCTGAGATTGAGTTTGCTACAGATGAGCAGCGTGAAACCTTTGAAAAAGCGCTGGCGCTGGTAGATGAAAGCTGCCGTGAGGTGCGCAATGTGTCGCATAGTATGATGCCTAATGCCTTGCTGAAATGGGGGCTGGCTACCGCTATTCGTAACTTTATACACCGCATAAACAGCAAAGTGCTGAATGTCGACTATTATTCTGAAGGCCTCGATACCAGCCTTGATGCTAACAAGGAGGTAATACTATACCGCGTGATACAGGAGTGTGTCAACAACGTCATCAAACATTCCGGAGCCACCAAGCTTTACGTAGCCCTCATCAGCGATGAGAAGGAGATATCTGTGACGATAGAGGACAATGGCAAAGGCTTTGACGTACACGATGCCGAGAAGTTTGAAGGTATAGGCCTCAAAAACATCCAGAGCCGCATCAACTTCCTGAACGGAACGGTGGAGTGGGACAGCACCCCTGGTAAGGGTACTGTGGTCATCATCAACATACCTGCATAGGCTGAGGGTGGCATTGTTTTTATCATACCTACGGTAAAATATCATCATGGACAGCATCAACCAACAACAACCCGAAGACAACCGCAAAGACCTGCAAGGCGCAGAAGCAGGCAAGAAGATACACGAGATCGTGCAGGCAGCTAATGTATGCTTCTTCTGTACAGACATCAGCTATGGTAAACCATTCTCAACACGCCCTATGTCGGTGCAGAAGGTGGATGATGACGGCACCTGCTGGTTTCTCTGCGCCAATGACAGCGACATGGTGAAGCACATCAACGCCGAGCCTTCCGTGCAGCTCCTGTTCCGCGAGAGTGGGTATGCAGGCTTCCTCAACCTGTATGGCCAGGCTACACTGAGCCAGGACAAGGAGAAGATCAAAGAGCTGTGGGAGCCTATGGTGAAGACCTGGTTCACCGAGGGTGTGGACGACCCACGCATTACCGTTGTCCAGTTCAAGCCATCGAGCGGCTACTACTGGGATACCAAGCATGGCGCTGTAGTAGCATTTGCCAAGCAACTGGTGGGTGCCGTGATAGGCAAGACGCTGGATGACTCTATAGAAGGCACGCTCAGCGTTTAATATTCCCGGCGGGGTTATAAGCCCCGCCACTATTTATATACATACAGCATCTTACCTGCTGTGTTGGCTATGTGCTGCGCCACTGTGCGCAGCATTCGCTTTATTATCCAGCTTGTCTTGCTGGGCCGAGCCAACTATGCCGCAGAACAGTATGATGAGCAGCAGCGCAAGGATGGTGCCTGCTGTGTACGAGCCTTGTACTTCCAGCTTCTGGTCGGCGGGTGTTTGTTTTATAGCCATAGGTGGTGGTTTTGCATGGTGATACCGTGCTGTCACCTATATCGTGCCAGTGGGGCGTGGGGTGCAACGATTGTTGCGTTTTGTTGCGTTTTTTGTCAGATTCCCACTTCTCCCCGTGGTGTTCATATTTGCTCCACATTCCACCTCCCTCTGTCCCTCCTTGGCAAGGAGGGATGATAAAAGTCTGCCTGTAGGCAGATATTATGTGGTATGTGGTAGACATGACAGGGCCAACTGTATAATAGCAAATATACCACTAATTATTGTATTTAACAACAATTAATGGTATAGATATATTGTTTCCTGATCGTGGTTATTTATCCTTACGGACGCGAACGGCTGAAAGGCCGCGTGGCGTGCGCTCAACATCGTATATCACTACGTTGTTCTCCTTGATAGGCTCCAACAACTGGTTGATGTGAACGAAAATGTTGGCTTTGGTCTTCATATCGGTAATGAAGCCGTAGCCTTTGGACTCGTTGAAGAAAGTAACGATGCCTTTTTTCTCCTCTACTACTTCGGGCTCGCGCTTGTTGTCGAGCGATATTTCCGAAGCATCGATCTCTTTTCTTTTGCTTGGGTCTGGTGGGGTATCTGTAAAGTTTCCGTTCTCATCCAGGTACACCATCATGTCGTCAAGGCTTTTGCCTTTGTTGTTGTTTTGCTTGCGCTCGGCCATTTTATCGGCCTTTTCCTGTTTAGCTTTCGCTTTTTTCTTTTCCTTGTCTTTTTTTAAGCTGGTTACGCCCATTTAAATATATAATGTTTGTTTTTAAAAACTTGTTAAGCAGGGTACACGCTGCAAGTATGCAGGTTGGCGGGCTGGCTGGCTAAGAAGACTGAAAGAGAAAGAAAAAAATCAGAACGGATTCAGGTACAGACGTAGGCATGCAAGCTCGACCATTACAAAGATACGAATTTTTCCGGCCTCATAAATGTCATTTTTAATACCTGTAGCCAACCATGCGCGTAGCAGGCTGTTTGCGGCTGTGTTAACCGTTTATTTCTTTTCCTTACGGACGCGGACGGCGGATATGCCGCGCGGGGTGCGCTCCGTTTCGTACACCACTATATTGTTCTCCTTTACGGGCTCCATTAGCTGGTTGACGTGGAAAAATACATTCGCTTTTGTTTTCATGTCGGTAATGAAACCATAGCCTTTGCTTTCGTTGTAGAAGGTGATGATACCTTTCTTATCCTCAATTACCAGTTCTTCAGCCGGGCGTTTATTATCCAGCGATATGTCTTCGGCATTGATGGTTTTTTTGCGGCGGGGGTCGGGTGGTGTGTCCGAGAGGTTGCCATTCTCGTCCAGGTATACCATCATATCCTCAAGGCTTTTGCCTTTGTTGTTGTTGGCTTTGCGCTCAGCTTTTTTGTGCGCCTTGTCTTCTTTCGCTTTCCTTTTTTTCTTTTCCCTGTCTTTCTTTAGTCCTGTATCTGCCATTTATATATACAATTTTTGTTTAAATGATTATTAGTTAGCGCACAGTGCCTCGCTTACGGAGAGGAACTGCTGCATGAACTGCTTTTTGTTGATGCGCTGCAGCGCCTTGCGCGCGGCCACGGGTGTGTCCATAGTAACGTAGCCGTAGCCAAGGGGGATGCTGTATTCGTCTTTCGGCACACATATGCGCACCACCTTGCCGTGCTCCGAGAATAGCTCGTGCAGATCGCCGGCCGATATGGTATTGCCCAGGTTGCCTATAAATAGTTTCATGTTTTGTAAGGTTTGCTTTTTGTAAAAAAACTATAAACAGCTGTAGTGAAACAGCTATTTATAGTTGGTGCATGGCCGGTGCCATGTATGGGTTAGTTATTAATAACGGCTGTTGTAGCCACCGCCATTCCTGCTACTTTCAGTTTTAGGCCTTGCTTCGTTTACCGTAACAGCCTGCAGGTTGATGGAAGTATTGTTGACTTTTTCGATAGCCTCCTGGCCCGCCTCGCGTGTTTCCATCTCAATAAAGCCGAAGCCACGTGAGCGTTTGGTGTAAGGGTCGAGGATGATCTTTACCGATCTTACGGGGCCATACTCTGCAAAAATGCCTTGTAATTGATTTTCTGTGGTCTGATAACTCAGGTTACCGATGTAAATGTTCATAACAAAATGAATAAAAAAATAAAAAAAATGATGGTAACCGGAAGAAGCTAAAAGACTGAAGAAGAAAAGAAATACCAGTGCCGGTTCAGAAAAAGTGCGTAGTCAGATGACCAATTGTCTTTTGCAAAGATACGTAATTTTATTTTAAAAAAAACATTATTCTTAGTATTAATCCAATACCTTCACCAAAAGCATATACTATGGCTAATACGAATGATGTGTACCGGAAGATAAAAGAGATGAGCAAGCGTGTGGCCAACCCGCGCCCGCTGATTGACGTAGATATGCTGGCACAGGAACTGCTGGAAAGCCGCGAATATATAGCAGGCCTGCTGGTAGAACTGAAGGAACTGCGCCTGGTGCAATATGATATGGCCTCGCCCAGGTTTGTGAAGCTGACGCTGCTGGGCTTTACCGTGACCCGATAATAAAGAATCTTACTGGCACAGTTGTTTGTAGGTGAAGCTGATATGAAGCGGCTCACATTACTATTGGTATGCCTGGCGGTGCAATATGGCAGCTATGCGCAAAGCAAGCTGAAGGAGATGAATGTGGACATGCCCGATGAAACCGAGGAGACCAGCACGCTGGATAAAGGTGAGTGGCAGGTGGAGACGGCAATGCTGCTGGATAAATACTACGATGGCGGTACATCGGCCATAGGGCAGGCGATGGTGAAGTATGGCGTGAGCGATAAGCTGGAGCTGCGCCTGCTGGTGGAGGAAGGCCGCAACCGCACCCGATATATGGATGAAACGGTGCAGGCTACCTACCCACTATCGCTAAGTGCTAAGGTGAAGCTGCTGGAAGACCAGCCCGTGCTGCCCGATATAAGCCTGGTGACCTACCTGGAACTGCCCCTGCTGGCGCACAACCGGGTGCAAAAACAATACTGGAGCCCGATAGTGCTGCTGGCGTTTAAGAACGAATTTGGCGAGAAATGGAAGCTGGACTATAATGTTGGCTTGCAGCAGGAACCTGAAAGCACCGAATGGGTATGGCTGGGCGCTACATCGCTGCACTACAAGGTGACCGAACACTGGGAGGTATTTGGCGAATACTTTGCACAATACCAGGGCGGCGAGGAGCCACAGCATAATGTGGGGCTAGGCATAGCCTGGCAGCTAAATAATCATTTTGAACTATATGGCGCTGCGGGTAGCAGCGTGAACTATACTGAGTATAACAGGTTTGTAAATGCGGGGTTGGCGGTGAGGTTATAGGTACGCTAATCTTGAGATTGGCCAAACATGGCAATACTATTGTAACTCAGCGAGTGCCAAAGCTGTGTTAGCCAACTGTTGTATCCAAAAACCATGAATTTTTCCGTTTTTATAGTTGACTTCTTTTTCACGTATATCCAATATCTTTTCTTTCGCTGAGTCATGAATTGACTGGAGTGCCCTTTTACGTGTCTCATCTGTTATACGTTCTAGATACTCTTTCCTAATTCTATGTGCCTTCAGTCGACCGTCATTACGAGCATCATTGAAACTAAAATCGGCATCGCTTTCAGTAATTGAAAATAATTGCCTTAAGTCTGCGGTATCTAATACAATAAACCCTTTTTGATAGGCTTTTTCGCCAATTGGCATTTGTTGGTCTTCGACCAGCAATAAAATCCCATTCTCACTTAATAGATCAGTAATTGATCCTTTTTTACCAAAAAGTTTCAACCACTCTTTAGGGTCTATTTCATGCAATACATTACACATTATTACAACGTCAAAAGAGCCCTTGTCATACACTTCAAGTATTTTAGAATATTCATTAAAATATCGTCTGTCACCTTCCGGATATATTGTTTGAATTATACTAAGACAAGCTTGCTTATTACCTTCAAATTTATCATATGCTATGTAATCAAACCATTTAATGAAATCTTCTTTGGGTTCGGTATTATTTTCAAGAATATTGCTTAATAACCGTCCTTTACCAGCACCAAAGTCTAAAATTCTAATCTTGCCTTTATCCTTTTGATGGTTTTTTATTTCCTCGCGTACTTGAAGAGTTTGGGGGTCGTTTTTACCCGTATTAACAACAGGAGGATGGAATAAACTTTCAAAGGCATGACGGTTTAATGCAAATACACCTGGCAGACTAATGAAATCTTGTAATCTAGCTATCTCTTCATCCTCTCCTAATAAACTATGTAGAACCTTCTCTGGTATTTGGCCAGCATGAGAAATTTTTCCATTTTCAACATACCATATAAAATTAGGATCAAAATGTGCAAGTAAAGGGATTGAGTGTGTTGCTATCCATATTTGCCCATTAGGCGAATGTTCTCTTACTTTTTCAATAATATTAATGATTGCGGATGGATGTAAGTGATTTTCTGGCTCATCCATAAATAATATTAGGTCATTTAAAGATGTACCTTGGCAATGTATAGCCAAGCAAAACTGAATTAAGATTCTTTGACCATTTGATAGATTGACTTTACTTATTGGAAAACCAAACATAGTCGGTTCGCCATTTTTGTCCCTATCTATTTCTGAGTCAAGAAAAATTTTAATGAGTTTTTTTAGACTTTCATACTCATTTACAATTTCAATTCGTTCGGTTTCAGGTAATGTTGACAACTGGTGTGTTGCATTAAACCAATTGTCTTGTGTTACTTGAATTTTAGCAAGAGTTCCGCCTGATAGGTTAGACATGCCAATTGCATGAACTCCTTGCGCATAATCTATAAGTGCTTGTTTATTAAATGAGTTTTGATTTTCTAATTTCAATGTTTTGGGGACAAATTCAATTATTTTGTATGTAGATGATAAACTATCAGTTATTATCAGATCCCATGCTATGCGATCCTGATGTTGTTTTATAGCATTATTTAAACTCGTAATATTATTCTCTGAAGTTGCTATATTACTCTTTAGGAGGTTGCGCTGATCAATGTTGTGTTTAATGCGTGTAAGTTGTTCTTTGTTGCTATTAATATTCTGCTTATTTGAATTAAGAGACTGTTGCCAAATTTTAATTGACTCATTATAACTTTCAACTTGTTCCTTGGTAGGTTTATGTTTAAGAACTGATTTTAAATTATTTAAAATACGTGTTTTTCCGGAACCATTTTTTCCAGCTAATATCACAATTTGATCAAGTTTTTGCATATGTATCGATTTGATGCCATTATCCAAACGATCTTCTGATAGATTAATTTCTGTAATTCTCATATGTTTATAAAACTACAATATATTATGATTGTTAAAAAATCCCCTAACTTTGCACGTTAATTTTTTAGTAGATTAGGGTATATTATGCCCGGTCGGTGCTGAGGTTCAGGAGGTTGAGGCGGAGGGGTAGCCCGGCATAGATTTTATATAGGAGCAGCCAAAGCATGTCGAAGTATTCGGAGTACAAGCAATTGAATATGCCTTCCATAGAGCAGGATTTCCTGTCGCGCTGGAAGGAACAGGATATATTTACGCAAAGCGTCAGCAACCGCGATAACGCACAGCCTTTCGTGTTTTATGAGGGCCCGCCCAGCGCCAATGGTATGCCGGGTATCCACCACGTCATCAGCCGCACGCTGAAGGACCTGGTGTGCCGCTATAAGACCATGCAGGGCTATCAGGTAAAGCGTAAAGCCGGCTGGGATACACACGGCCTGCCCGTAGAGCTGGGTGTGGAAAAGGAACTGGGCATCACCAAAGAAGATATAGGCACTAAAATATCGGTAGAGGACTATAACCGCAAATGCCGCGAGGTAGTGATGCGTTATAAGGACAAGTGGGAGGAGATAACCGAGAAGATGGGGTATTGGGTGGATATGAAAGATCCGTACATCACCTTCGACAATAAGTATATAGAAACGCTGTGGTGGGCCATCAAGCAACTGCATGAGAAGGGCTACCTGTACAAAAGCGTGAGCATACAGCCATACTCGCCGGCGGCGGGTACCGGCCTCAGCAGTCACGAGCTGAACCAGCCCGGCACGTATAAAGATGTAAAAGACACTACGGTGGTGGCGATGTTCCGCATGCTGGCGGAGAGCAGCTTCGGCGAGCAAAGGCAGTTTGGCAAGGAGCTGATAGAGAAAGCCAAAATGGCCTGGATGCCGGAGGCGCAAGACATCAGCGAGATACACTTCCTAGCCTGGACGACCACGCCATGGACGCTGCCAAGCAACTGCGGTTTGACGGTGGGCGGTAATATAGATTATGTATTAGTAAAGACGTACAACCCATACACCCACCAGCCTGCCAACGTAATACTGGCAAAAGCGCTGCTGGGCAAATACTTTAAAGCCGAGGGCGAGACTACGGATTTCAGCTTGTATACTGCTGAGACGAAGTTGCTGCCATGGCATGTGATAGCTGAATTTAAAGGAAGTGATATAGAGGGTTGCCGTTATGAGCAGTTGCTGCCGTTTGAGGGTAATACCCGCGAGATAGCCGGCGGCGACCCATGGAGGGTGATCACCGGCGATTTTGTGACGACGGAGGATGGTACGGGTATCGTGCATACGGCGCCGGCTTTTGGTGCGGATGACTATCGCGTGGGCAAGAAGCACAACATCGGTATACTGACGATGGTGGATAAGGAAGGTAAGTTTGTGGACTATACCGGTGAGTTCAGTGGCAGGTTTGTGAAGAACTATAAAGACGACCCTGAGTATAAAGAGGTAGACGTAGACATCGCCGTGAAGCTGAAGCTGGCGGGCCTGGCCTTTAAGGTGGAGAAGTATGAACACACCTACCCACACTGCTGGAGGACGGATAAGCCGATCGTGTATTATCCGCTGGATGCGTGGTTTATAAAGACCACTGCCGTGAAGGACAGGATGATAGAGCTGAACAAAACCATCAACTGGAAGCCTAAGGCCACGGGTGAGGGCCGCTTTGGCAACTGGCTGGAGAACATGGTGGACTGGAACCTGAGCCGCAGCCGCTACTGGGGCACTCCGCTGCCTGTATGGGTGAGTGAAGACGGTAGCGAGATGAAGGTGATAGGCAGCATCAAAGAACTGAAAGAAGAAGTAGTAAAAGCAGATAAGAAACTGGACCTTAACCAGTTTATAGATGATGATAAGCTGGACCTGCACAAGCCATTCGTAGACCAGATCATACTGGTATCGGATAAGGGCAAGGCGATGTACCGCGAGCCGGACCTGATAGATGTATGGTTTGACTCCGGTGCGATGCCCTACGCGCAGCTGCATTATCCGTTCAACGATAATCATAAGAAGGAACTGAAGGCGAACTTCCCGGCTGATTTTATAGCTGAGGGCGTAGACCAGACACGTGGATGGTTTTATACCCTGCATGCGCTGGGGGTGATGCTGTTTGATAGCGTGGCATATAAAACGGTGGTATCGAACGGGCTTGTGCTGGATAAGAACGGCAACAAGATGAGCAAACGCCTGGGCAATGTGATAGATCCGTTTGAGACTATAAACAAATACAGTGCTGATGCTACCCGCTGGTACCTGATCACCAATGCATCGCCATGGGATAGCCTGAGGTTTGATATAGAGGGTATTAAAGAGGTGCAGCGTAAGTACTTTGGTACATTATATAATACCTATCAGTTCTTTGCGCTATATGCCAATGTGGATGGCTTCAACTTCAAAGAGAAATATATACCCGTACACCAAAGGCCTGAGATAGACCAATGGATACTTTCATCGCTGCAATCACTGGTGAAGGATGTGACGAAGTATATGGATGATTTTGAGCCTACGCAAGCGGGCAGGGCTATGGAGTACTTCCTTGATGAGCAGCTGAGCAACTGGTATGTACGCCTGTGCCGCCGCCGTTTCTGGAAAGGAGAGTATGAGCAGGATAAGATAGCTGCCTACCAAACGCTATATGAGTGCCTGGAAACCATGGCATTGCTGATGGCGCCGATAGCACCATTCTTTGCCGACTGGCTGTATTGCAACCTGAACAGCGTGACCAAACGCTACAAAGTTGCCTCGATACACCTGGCCGACTACCCGCAGGTAGATGAAAGCCTGATAGATACGGAACTGGAAGAGCGTATGCACCTTGCGCAGGATATCTGCTCGCTGGTGTTATCGATACGTAAGAAGGTGAACCTGAAAGTAAGGCAGCCATTACAGAAGATACTGATACCTGTGCTGGATAAACATATGCAGCAGCAGGTAGAGAAGATAGAAGACCTTGTGAAGAATGAGGTGAATGTAAAAGAGGTAGAATACTTATTTGACACCGAGGGCTTTATTAAAAAGAAACTGAAGCCAAACTTTAAGCAATTGGGCGCACGTATGGGCGCTAAAATGAAGGCGGTAGCTGCAGCAATAGGCCAGTTGCAACAGCAGGATATCAGCCAGCTTGAACAGCAGAAAACTTACTCATTGATGTTGGATGGTGAGCCGGTGGAGATAAGTGTTGAAGATGTGGAGATCATAGCAGAGGATATACCAGGGTGGTCGGTAGCTAATAAGGATACTCTGACGGTGGCGCTGGATATTACTGTAACCGAGACATTGCAAGATGAAGGTAACGCGCGTGAACTGGTGAACCGTATCCAAAAGATACGTAAAGAATCGGGCTATGAACTGACTGACAGGATAGTGGTGAAGATAGAGGAGTACGAACCATTAAAATCAGCAATTATAAATTTCAGTGATTATATTTGCACGGAAATTTTGGCAGATAGCATTCAGCTGGTTTCACAAGTACCTGAAGGTGCGGAAATTGAGGTGAATGAGGCGACTCTTAAAGTGTTAATATCTAAAAATACTTAAATATAAAGTATGGCCACAAAAAAACCGGCAGCAAAGGCTGCTAAGAACGCAAAACCTGCAACTAAAAGCGCTACCAAACCCGCGCCGGCAAAGAAAGTTGTGGCTAAGAAAGCGGCCCCTGCCCCTAAAAAAGCAGCCGCAAAGAAAGCAACGCCTAAGAAAGTAACACCAGTAAAAGCTAAGCCTAAGACGTCGGCCGCCAAAAAGGCACCGGCTAAGAAAACGGAAATAAAAAATAATAAGCAGTTGAAAAAGAACACGAATACGAAAGCTAAACCAGCCCCTGCTAAGAAAGCAGCGCCTGCTCCTAAAAAAGTAGCAGCGCCTGCCCCTAAAACAGTAGCTAAGAAAGCAGCACCTGCACCTAAGAAGGCAGCGCCTGCCCCGGCTCCTAAAAAAGCAGCGGTTGTAGCTAAGAAAGCGGCACCTGCTCCGGCTCCTAAAGTAGCGGCTAAGCCAGTGAAGGAAGCTCCTAAAAAAGCAGCACCGGCACCAGCACCTGCTCCGGCACCTAAAGCAAAGAAAGAAAAAAAATCAGCAGCGAAGCAGCCCGTAAAAACGGTAACTACTTTTGCAAAGTCAGCCTTGCCTACAGTACGATCGGCGAGCGCCAGCGCCAAGGTAATGCCATCGAAACAGGCTACTGTTGATGCGCCTGCACGTACCAACGCACGCGACGAGAAGAAATCAAACGTGATCATTGCACACCGCAAGCTGGAGAATAAAGCAAAACAAGCTGACAGCGCCGGTAAAACAATGATCAATTATCAACCAGAATTTACACGTTCAATACTAGACGAACCAGAACAAATGACAGGACCAGTATACCGCTATAGCGATGAAGAGCTGAATGAGTTCAGAGAACTGATAACAGGCCGCCTTGAAAGCGCCCGTAAAGAGTTGGGCTATCTGCAAGGCCTGATAACCCGTAAAGACGAAGCAGGTACTGAAGATACAGAGAACCGCTACGCTAATATGGAAGATGGCAGCGGTGCTATGGAGCGTGAGCAACTGGCCCAGCTTGCAAGCCGCCAGATCCAGTTCATCAACCACCTGGAGAAAGCACTGATACGCATTGAGAACAAAACATACGGTATATGCCGTGTAACAGGCAAGCTGATAGATAAAGCCCGCCTGCGTGCAGTGCCACATGCTACGTTGAGCATCGAAGCTAAAAAGACAATGACTAAATAAGTCCTTGGATATCATTGAAAAAGCCCGGCTACATGCCGGGCTTTTTGTTTTAGCAGTATCGCTGCCTATTTCTTAAAGTTCCTGAGCGTGTAGGTAACCTGTAGCATCAGGTAGCGTTGTAATACATCGGTACGGCTATCCTCATTGTAGGTCTCTGTACTGGTTTGTGCGAACGCACGGTTCTGGTTCAGGATATCGAATGCGGTGATCTTGGCCTCAAGCGAACGGTCTTTCAGGAATTTGTAGCCGAACGATGCATTCCAAAGGAAGAACTGCTCAGTGAAATCTTGCGTAACACCTGTGTACAGGTTGTGGCTGAAGTTAGTATTAAACACAAAGCCTTTCAGGAATATCCAGTTGAATTTGAGCGTTGTTGCTTGCGAGAAATATGTGTTGTCCAACTGCGTTTGCAAGGTGTTTCTTACCACACTATAGTTGCCTGTGTAGCCAAGGGTAAAGTCTACATTCTCGCTAATGTTGCTGCCTAATGTAAAGCCTGCGTTGGTGCTATAGTTGTTGGAGAAGTTGACTGCATTGTTGATGAGGGCAGGTGTGTGCGTGTATGAGCCACCCAGGTTAAGGTTCAGGTTGCTTTTAATGGCTTCAACCGGCATGCCATAGGTAATAAAGCTGCGCGCATTGAAATACTTATCAAGGTTGACAGGGCGTGAAAGCTGCCCCCCGCGTGCTATGCGTATACCATCGGTAAACGTGCTATCGCTGGTAGGTATGTAAGTCGCATTGCCAATATAGTTATTAGCAAAGTTGGCGAAAGCAAATACAAAGAAGTTGCGCGCTGTTTTCGTATTGGTAGCACCATAGCGCAGTATCAGCCTGTGTTGATAGTCCTGTTTCAAATCGGGGTTACCAGTGGTGAGTAGTAGGGGATTGGTGTTGTCTACTACATTTTGCAGCTGAGATACGCTGGGCGCATTGGTGCTGGTGCGGTACATAATACGCAGGTTCTTGCTTTTACTGAACTTGTAGTTGAACATGGCCTGCGGCAATATGGCCTGAAAGTCTTTGGATAAGCTAAATACATAAGGGAATTCCTGTTCACCTTCCAGTGTAGCATACTGGCCGTTTACACCTGCCATAAAATTGAACTGCTCGTTGTTGAAACGATAGCTAAGGCCACCGGTATGAGAGGTGTAGGTGTTATTGTATTTGTTAGAGAGCAGATTGTTGAAGTCGGTATAAGTATCGGCAATTGTATCGCGATCGTAGGTTTGTTTGTCGGCTATATTGTTGGTGAGTGATGGGCGGTACTCTATCTGCAACTGACTTTTGCTGGTTATAGGCTCAGTGTAATTAATGCTTGATGATAGGGTATAGCCGTTTGATTTTGTGTTGTACACCTGATCGAGTATATAAAAGCTATCAACAAACTGGTTGAGCGAATATGTTGTCCCGTCGGTACTGCGGTCGTTGGCTTGTGTAGTAATGTTGATACTTGCGGTACGGCCTTTCTTAGCAAACTTATGGCGATAGAGTATGTCGTTGCTGAGGCTATAGGCTGTGGTTTGGCTGTTGTTGGTATTGCTGGTGCTGCTTACGAAATTGCCAATGCGTGTGTTGCTACCGTCTAGCTGACGAGTTAGCTCACTATTTTGGATACTGACGCGTGGCGTGATGATAAGGCTGTTATTAGAGTCGATATTGTACTCGATACGTGCATTAAGGCGGTGGTTGGTGTTCTTTGTATTCGATATGCTATTCTCATTATACACCAGGCCGCTGTCTTGTGCCAATACGTAGTTACGTGTTAGTGTGCTGTTGTTATCGTTGTTGGTATTGTTGAAGAAATAGCTGCCGTTTACTTTCAGCTTATTATTCCACTCGTTGGTATAGTTGAGGCCTATTGCATTGGTACCGGTGATACCGCCCTGCTGGCCTACCAGGAAGTTGCTGGCACCACCATCGCCCCGGGGGCCGCCGCCACCACGAGTATTGCCTCCCCGCTGGCCGCCAGCCATGCCACCGCGGCCTTGCCCGCTGGATGTACCTACTACACCTGCGAGGTCTTCGGTACTGAAGTTCTGCTGGTTGATATTGTTGCTCAAACCAATCAGCGATATTTTGCGCACACCTTTGAAGAGGTTGATATTAGCGCCTGCTATATAGCGGTTATCCGTGCCATAGCCTGCGTATACTTTACCAAACTGGCCATTGTTCTTTCCTGGTTTGGTAACGATGTTGATGGTCTTTTCGGCATTACCATCGTCAAAACCTGTGAACTGTGCCTGATCGCTGAGGCGGTCGAACACCTGTATCTTATCTATCACCTCTGCGGGCAGGTTTTTCATTGCGGTATTAGGGTCATCGCCAAAGAAGGGTTTACCATCTACCAATATCCGTTTCACATCTTCTCCATTTACCTTCAATGTGCCACTCTCGCTGGTTACGCCGGGCATTTTGGTCACAAGGTCTTCAGCGTTGGCATCGGGGTTGGTTTTGTAAGCCCCAGCATTGAACTGGCTGGTATCGCCCAACTGCTGCACACGCACCTGCTTTTCAGTTACGTTCACAGTTTTGAGGGTAGTGGAAGAGGGCAGTAGTGTAATGGTTTCAACACTGACATCGCTGTTGATGATGTTGATGCTACGGGTGAAGGTATTGAAGCCGATATAGCTGGCCTTTACTGTATAGTTGCCGGGTTGCAGGTTGGGGATGATGAAGCTACCTGTTTCATCAGTAACGCCACCGGCGCTATTGGCGCTATCGTTGCCCGGGTAGGCGACAATAGTAACGCCAATAAGGCCTGTGGTGTCGTTGCTTTCAATGATCTTGCCGCTGATGCTATAAGGCTGGGCAATGCTTGTATGTGCTACAAATAAGAGGATAAATCCGAGCAGGTGTTTCATAAATTTCGCCATTTCTGCCACCATTAGAGTCTGTAAAGCAGCAATGGTTTAACGCGCTATGAAAATTATGCCTTGAATTCTATTGTAGTGACATGGGGTAGGTCTTCGGGTCTTTTACTTCGGTTGTGGTTTCTTCTTTTACAAATACTACACTGCCTTCTTTCAGGTCGTTATCGGGCATATATATGCTCTTGGTAATGGCTGCAACCTGCTCTGTTACTTGCTTGCGCTTGTCATCGCTGTCGTTATACAACTCAGCGTCGCCAAGGGTTACGACTACCTCTTTGTTGTCTTTTACTTCAACAGTAAGGCGGTTAACTGTGGGTAATACTTTGAAGAGTGTGTCTTCCATCTTCTGGTTGTTGGCGGTATTGTCTTTAGGCTCAAGCCCGCAAGAGGTGAAGAGTAGAGTAGCGGAGATAGCAATGAACGTCTTATGCATGAACTGTTTATCTGATGAACATCAAATATACCCAATTATATTTGACAGTGCTGTGGCGGATATCAGCATGCTTGCGTGCGAAACTTTCAAAATAGATTTGGTGGAAAATAAAAGGTGTTTACCTTTGCAACCCCTTACGATATGAGGGGAAGTTCTTAAAGTAGTTGTGGATGTGGTGAGGGTGTTGGATGGTACGGATGGTGCTGAAAAATATTTCAGAATTATTTGGTGGTTTAGAAAAGTTGCTTACCTTTGCATCCCCTTACGAAATGAGGGAAGTTCTTAAAGTGGTTGAGTTTTGTTTGGAGGTGCTGTGAGAGCGGGTTTGAGGGTTGTTGGGTAGCACGGATGGTTGAAAAAAATATCCAAATAAAATTTTGCGGAATGAAAAAGTTGCTTACCTTTGCATCCCGATCGAAAGAAAGGGGTTACAAAAAAGTAACAAAGAGTTCTTAGCAAGTTAATAAAAATGATGCCAGGGTTAGAGGCCCGGATGTAAGGTTCGAGTCCTTCGGGTGTAGCAGATTTCGCTAGAGTAGTTTAGCGGAAAGGTCTTTGAAAAGAATGGGAAAATAACAGCAGTAAGAATGAAGTTTCTTACACAGGTAAGTCACTACTTCGGTAGTGCAAAAAAAGCGTAACAAATTAAGTTACACGTCTAATTTCCGATTATAATACTAATACGTTAGTTGAGTCAAAAATTAGTCAGTGTTCGAACAATCTTTACAATGGAGAGTTTGATCCTGGCTCAGGATGAACGCTAGCGGCAGGCTTAACACATGCAAGTCGAGGGGCAGCACAGGTAGCAATACTGGGTGGCGACCGGCAAACGGGTGCGGAACACGTACACAATCTGCCTTTATCTGGGGAATAGCCCGAAGAAATTCGGATTAATACCCCATAACATATTTTGTTGGCATCAATAGAATATTAAAACTCCGGTGGATAAAGATGAGTGTGCGTCCCATTAGCTAGTTGGCAGGGTAACGGCCTACCAAGGCGACGATGGGTAGCTGGTGTGAGAGCACGACCAGCCACACGGGCACTGAGACACGGGCCCGACTCCTACGGGAGGCAGCAGTGAGGAATATTGGTCAATGGACGCAAGTCTGAACCAGCCATGCCGCGTGAAGGATGAAGGCGTTCTGCGTT